>Ga0315909_10001929_pt1 | contig 27219 bp, 6 predicted proteins | sample LakEriMetagenome_11_FD_203527 | JGI IMG/M metagenome (GOLD analysis project Ga0315909, IMG submission 203527) | Freshwater fungal communities from buoy surface, Lake Erie, Ohio, United States - Buoy 2 MA125 | ecosystem: Environmental > Aquatic > Freshwater > Lake | place: USA: Lake Erie, Ohio... | reverse complement strand
CCTGACATTAATATCAGTCCTGCGTATGAGTCTAAGATATTCTTAGGCCCTAATACAATGGTTCAGGGTAATGATGCTGTATTTCCTATTGGTGTGCAGATAGATGTACAACAAGTTAGTGCGCTAATTCAAGCATCTAATTTAACACAAGAACAAAAGGATGAGATTGTAGCATTTAAGATTATTCGTGCAGACCGTGGTACTAATAAGTCTATTGTAGCAAAGGGCATTCTTAGAAATGTTAATACATACGAAAGAGAGAAGCAAACCTACTTCTATCCTAACTATCCTTATAATGATCTTAACCAAGATCCGTTCCTTAATTCTACAAATAATGCTTGGAGTCAGATATGTGATGGTTATAATGTAATAATTACTGTATTAGGTCCTGATCCAAATGGTGGTCCTGACTTTGCTGAGGTACAATACACAGATTGTAACACTAACAAACAGGGCACACAAAAGTATTATTCTATAGGTACATTCCCACTTTGCTCTACCAGCAAACCTGTTATACTTGCTCCTGCAGAAGGAAAAACTGGACTTTCTACATATGAAGAGTGGACAGTAACAATATGTCCTCCTACATTCCTAAAAGCTGGAGGAAGAATTGAGTGGGATGATATATATGAAGGAATATCTCAAACATGGGTTAATGGTTGGCCAAGTGTAGACACTTTAACTCTTTCTGTAGTTCCTGGAACAGGTGGACCTGTAGCAATAGAAAATCCTGAAAATATTTGCATCACTGGACCTGTACTTGTCACTGGAAAAAATTGTAAGATTCAGAATCCACAACCTGGATTTACAGAAAAATACAGACAGATATTTAACTCTCCTGAAACATCTTTTGGACAACCATTCCTAGGTGATATTCTGAAGCTTGAGAGTGTAATGTTTGGTGGAGGTAAGGCTCACTTCGTTGAGGTGAGAAATAATGCTAAGTATAGACTTTTAACTAAAGAAGCTCAAGAAGATGCTCTTAATAGTTCTAATGATTTAGGTGCACTCACCACACCATTTAGTGCAGCAGCAATGTTTGCTGCATATCAAGCGTATTTAACCATATACGTAAATGGTATTACTAGAAAGAACTATGCTTATTCTTTCAACTCTGTGGCTGATTATAACTATGGAGTGGGAGTTCCTGATAATCAGGGAATTAAACAACGTACTCTTGATATTGCTAGATATTTAATACCTGGTGTACAGAATGTTGGTGATATACATAACATCAACAACTTCCAAAGAGAATCATCTGTTTATTTGAGAACTGATATAGGTAAACAAGCTCTTCCGTTCCCAGATCAGAGTCCTAACATGTTATCTGGAATTGTTCCTATTGTTACAGATAAATCAAGATTCACTATATCAGAGGCAGGAAATTGTGATGTTCCTGCTAAGGAAGAAGATATATCTGTAGTGTCTTATTATGCTTCTCTTAAGAATGTGTTTGTAAATCAATATGGACAAATCTATTCTTATGACACTGTAGATACTGGATTCCAAGCATTTGTGGATGCTGACACTCCTCAGATACAAACTGTATTTGGTGGTGATACATTTATCAGCAGATTTACATTTAAGACCAAGCTTCCATTCTTCATTGATAATCGTGTTAATGCTCCAGATGATAGTGACATATTCTATGATGAGATAGGTAACATAGCTTATCCGAAATACTGGCATTCAGCTCGTTCTATTTTAAGTAACTACACAAGTGGTGGTGGTTTGCTCACTAACATTATTTCCTACAAAGCTCACGAGTTTGATTGTCCAAATAGTCAATTACCTGCACCTCCAGCTGAAAATCCTAATAGAACTTTCTATGATGGATATTTCTACATGTTTGCTTATGGTATTCCCAACTTCTATTGTGAAAGTTCTTATAATGTAGATTTACGTCAGGCGTTCAATAATAGAGAAGGAGACTACTGGCCTCATGTAAGTACAGGTATTCCTGATGACTGGGTACAAGAAAGCTTTGTTCCTATTGCTCAGGATAACACTTATTACTATAATGTTACATTCTCTAAACAGAACAGGGAGAACACCTTCACTCACCTGCCTATAGATTGGGACAAACCTTGTTACACCTACTATCCATTCAGGGCTATTTATTCTGATGCTCAGAACATAGATGCTGATAACAGGGTCAATAGCTGGTTAATCTACAGATCAATATCTTATTTTGACTTCCCTCAGAACTATGGAGACTTAATCTCTTTAGATGGTATTCAGAACAGAGCTGTGTTAGCTAGATTTGAGAACAAGACGTTGATGTACAACAACTTGTTGACAATCGATACTAGCAATCCTCAAGCTGCTTATGTTGGTAATCCTATGCTCTTCAGAGGAGCTCCTCCAATTGATTTTGCTGAAACTGATTTGGGGTATGTAGGAACCCAGCACAAGATGCTTCTGAAGATTCCACAAGGACAGGTAACTATTGATGCTAAACGTGGTCAAGTTTTCTTAATCACTGGTACACAAGCTGTGGATCTATCAGGATTTGGTTCAGGACTTAATAGGTTCTTTACAGACCATCTAGCATTTGAAATCTTACGTTACTTCCCAGATGTACCTGTAGACAACCATTATAACGGTATTGGTTTACATGGTGTATATGATAGCAAGTATGATAGAGTATTAATAACTAAGCTTGACTACATCCCTAAGAGCAGTGATGTTAAATGGGATGCTGTAAATAGAGAGTTCTATGTAGAAGAGGTGTATCCTCAAAATGGTCCTACAACAACTAGCACCACTACACTAGCTGGTACTACAACAAGTACCACTACTAATCCAGGAACTTTCACTACCACTACAACTATTCGTCCTATAGTTACACGTAAGGTGGTGTATGTTACAGATCTAGAATACTTCTGTAATAAGAGCTGGACTGTGTCATTTAACTTCAACACTAAGAGCTGGATAAGTTTCCACACCTATTTCCCTAACTGGTACATTGGTGAGAACAACTTCTTCTACTCTGGTATTAATGGATGTTGCGAAGATCTTGATGCTATTGTTGGTACACTTGGACCTATTCCAACTACCACCACTACATCTAGCACATCTACAACATCTACAAGTTCTACAACAACTACCACTACAACAAAGAGTTGTAACTTAGAAGGATCTGCTGTAGAGAAAAGTTGTAATCTTGGAGGATCAGCAATAGTGATTGGACCAACTCCACCTCCTCCTTGTACAAGGCCTTCAAGTTTAATAAATGATGTATTCTTTACAGGATACGATATTATATCTCCACCATCTAATGTTGTTTCTACAGGAAGCTTAATAGCTGCATGTAATGCTGTGGTATATTTGAATGCAAACATTATAGATGGAGTTTATGTAAACGTTATACCTACATTCCTAACCATCCAATATCAAGGACTTTATGTTGGATCTAAGGTGTTTGTAGCAAATGGTACAAATAATTGTGCAACCATCCCTGACGGCTGGTACTTTACAGGAGCTTCTCAGTCAGTGAACACAGTGTTCCAAGTGGTGGGTGGACTAATTGTATTTATTACTAACTGTAGTACAACTACCACAACAACAACTTCTGCACCTTAACACAATATAACAATGACAGTATTAATAACATTAACAACAGCTGGAACGGATACAGGTCCTTTTGATCTCTACTCAAATGTAGATGGTTATGTTTCAGCATTTGAAACAGGAGTGTCTAAAGCAGCTCTTGTAGCTGGTTATTCTTCTTCACTTGTGCCTAATGGTACAACAATCATAAGAGTAAAGTCTACAGGCACTTGTTTAAACTATATAGACATTATAGTAGTTACAACAACTACAACCACTACTACAATTGTACCACCACCTACAACAACTACTACAACAACTATTTTTGGAGATACATTCTTTATCACAAACGGTAGTACAAATAGTACGATAAATAACATTACAGTTTCAGCAGCTTCTTTCTACTTCCTCAATACAGGATCATTGCCTGTAGGACCTAGTCAAACTGCTTCAGGTACTCATTCTGCATTAGTTTCAGCTAATATTGATGTAGATGTTACTCAGTCTCTTGGTAATGCATGTCTTACACTTTATGTAAATACAATAGCTGTTGCACAGCAGAATGTAGGTTCAACAGGGGTTTACACCTTCACTGGAATAACCTTTGGAACAACTGATTTAGTAGAGTTTGAGATTGTAGATGGAACTTGTTAAATAAATAAGAATGGCTAAAACAATCGTCATAAAGTTAACTTCCTCAGGACCTACAGCGGGCCCTTTTACAATCACTGATGAATTTGGTAACATTCTAGCAACAGGTGTTACCAAAGATCAGTTGATTGAAGGGGTGAGCTATAGTGTTGCTGATAATGTTACTATGGTGACTTTGGAATCCACTGGTAAATGTAAAAGCAAGAAAACATTCCCTGTTGGTGTTACAAATCCAGTTGATTTAGCATCCGCAGAATACACACAGGTTAGAACAGCTTGTCTCTGGAGGCACCTGAAGAACCCAGTGATATACAACTACTTCTATGGAAACATAGAACAATACATCATTGAGTATCCTTTTGCTTATCAGTATCAGGATGAGATTCTTCAGAGTGTACAAGATTACACCAAAGCATACAAGTACTTCCCTGATCCAGATGGTGTGTCTGATGACAACCGCAAGATAGAAACTGATGATGCTTGGTTTAATAAGGCTGTAGTGTACAATGGTCAACAGTCTTCTGGTATACTTGAACTGGTTCCTAAACCAATCAACAACCTAAAGGAGTATTTGAAGTATCCTATATACAACACTGATAGTAAGACAATTACATTCACCAAGAGTGATAACTTCTATCAGTATAACACATTCTGGTCATTGGTTAAGTATAAGCAGGAACCTCTGTTCGTGCGCACGTGCGAGGGTCTGTCTATAGATAAGTTAGTAAACCAAGCAAATATGGATTATGGTAAGAGATCCTTTAAGAAGGAACCTCTGCGTGCTAAAGAATTGAAGGTGAGACACATCCTAGATAATAGATATGATGCGCATCTGGTTAGCCAGTTCATTATTACACCAGCTCAAATCTCTTACAAATAATGGCAAAGAAGCTTACATCCACAAAAGCAAGAAAGATATTGCACGACAAAGAAGTGCATGGGCAACCTTTGACTGACAAACAGCGCAGGTTCTTTGGGGCTATTGCTGGAGGTGCTAAGCCTTATAAAGCACAGGTGGGTGGTGCATTCCTTGGACCAATCACTCCTCAGAATGTATCTGATTTTTTTGAGTTGTTTTCTGTACCACAAAAAGCTTTAACAAAGCTTATAACAGGAAAATACCAAACTCCTTCTGAGGCAATGGGGATTAAAAACAAAGCTGGTGCAATTGCTACAGATATGGTTCTCGATCCTGTTAACCTTGTTGGAGCTGGTGCTGTAAAAGCTACAGGTGCTTACAAGAATGCTTATAGATACAATCCTTGGAAATTTAAAGCTAATCCTGAAGCTTACTACCATAGAAGTCCAAATATAGAAAATATAGTTAATCAAAAAACAGGAATGCTTCAAGGATTTGGAGAATCTGAAGCAGGTAGGTTATTTAGTGATGGTAATGGATTAGTAGAGGGAATAAATCTTAAAAAAGGAGCTAATTCTCGTTTGTATTTTGCTAAAGGTACTCCTTTAGATTGGGGTAGAACAAACATGGTACCTGATGAAAAAACTGGTAAAATGATACCAGGTCAAGGATATCCTGGTCCATACATGGTTGAAGTAAAAGGTGTTCCTATGGGAGCATCAACAAAAGGAAGAGCACCTGGAGCAGAACCTACAAAGATAGGATCGTATGCTGTATCTAAAAGACCTATATCCTTAGACGAAGCTAAGTTTTATAAAGAGCATTGGCTGAGAGGATACAAAGAAGTTAAACCTCCAAAGAAAAAACAAAATGGAGGATGGCTTGATAAATATGACGCCCCCAAAGCACAGAACGGTATAGAGGGAACAATGGGTGGATTGACAGATATAGGATTTAATTACAACGGTGCATGGGGTGGCCCATCTATGCAAACTGGTGGTAACATTCAGCCTGCTATGGCTGGGGCTAATCAAACTGTTCCTATGGCTCAATTAGGAGACAGTGTTAAACCTATCACCATGCAACTAGCAATGGGAGGATCTATTCCTGGTGCTGTAGGGTTCACGTACGCACGTACAGTTGGAGCTGCTCCATCCAACGGACCATATGCTAAGAAGACAAAAGCTTCTGCACAGAATGGTATGGAAATGAAATACTATCAGCAAGGGCTAGACTTCAAACCTAAGACTATTAGTCAGGATGGTAGTGAGATTCCTGTAGATCCTATGGGATATTGGAACCCTGAGAATGTAGGTAACCCAGTAATCATCCCATCTAACATCATCACTATGGAGGGTGTAGATCAACCTCTCCTCGGTATATCTGATACAGGAGATGTACAATACATGGAACCAGGAGAAGACTATGAGTTTGAAGGAGAATATGTAACAGAATATCCTGTGGCTAAGAAGGGTATAAGTGTGAATAATGCTGATGCTCAACCTATTAAAAAGTTAGACCAATTACTTAACTTTACGAACTATAACAAACCAACCAAGGGCGGCTGGTTAGATAAATATAACTAATATGAAAAAAGAAATCCTAAAAATCGCTGGTGTTAAGTCTGAAAAGGAATTCTACAAAAAGTTTCCTGATGAGGCATCCTTCATGGCTAAACATGGAAAAGCTTTTAAGAAGGCCCAGATAGGTGCATATATTGGTGGAGAACAAGGTGCTGGTTTTCAACCAATTGGCTTCAAAGATATGTATGATGAAGCTGATTATGCTATTACAGGCTCCACAGAAGATATCCGCAAAGAAGAAGCTTACAGACAAGCTGAGATTGCTGCTGCCCAACAAGCTGCTCAAGGTGGTGGAGGTAGAGGTTTTGGTAATATTGGAAGTACACTTGTGCAAGCTGGAGAAGCATTTGCTAAATCAGGTGCGTTTGCTAAGAAAGGTAAGAACATAAAGAAAGGACAAGGTGGGTTATACACTCCTCCTGGAACTCCTATAAGTTTACCACAGCCTCCTGGTATGAATTATGCTTGGGCAAACGTCAGTCAACAACCTGTTCCTATGCCTCCCCAGAGTGCAATGTATCCTATGCAAACACAAGGTGCATCTTTTGCACCAACTAGTGGTGGTATAGATGTTGAGGTAAAAAAAGGAGATTGGATGCAACAAATAGGTAAGTATGCTCCAGGAGTTGGTAAAATTTTTCAAGCAGTTCAACAGTTAAAAGATGAGAAAGAAGCTCTTCAAAGAGCTAGACAAGCAGAAGGTGTTAGTGATATTGCTTTAGAAGCTGCTAGAATCCGTCCTGAACAAACAGAACGCAAATATCTACGTCCTGAACAAATCACAAATACAGGAGAAGAGTTCTTCCCTATATATGGTGTAGGTACAAATGTGCTTGCTAGAGATGGTAAGATGGTAGGTGGAATCCCTGGTGAAATAGCTAACACGTTCGCTCCTAATACATTATACGATGATTTAGGATATGAGCCTTTAAATGATAGTGAGCGTTATAAGCAGTTCTACTATGGTGGTAGAACACACAAAGCTCAGAATGGTGACTGGTTACAGGGTGAAGGTATTTATGACTTTGCTTCTGCTGGTGGTGGAGATCTTGCTAGCAATCTTATCACTAGTATTGGTGGTGAAAATGCTGGTGGTAATCTAGGTGGTAGTATTGGTGGAACTATAGGATCAGCATTTGGTCCTGCTGGTAAAATGATTGGTCAAGTAGGTGGACAATTGATTGGTGCTGCTTTAGATAGAAAACCTCAAAAGATTAAAAAAGCTAGAAAAGCTACACAAAGAAACATTCAATCAATGGCTTTACAACAGGGTATTCCTGGTGCACAAGCTCAATATACATCATTCATGAAGGATGGTGGAATGACAACATCTCCTTATGAGTGGGTAAGTCATACATGGCAACCACAGGTTATTACAACCTTTGGAGAGCATAAGGTGAAAGATCTTTTAAAACCTCCTGCTGATGCAGATATGCTCAGAGCTGGTGGTCATTTAAAAGCCTATACACCTCCTAGTGCAGCAGCTATGTCTACAGAAAGACCTATGATGCAAATGGGCGGTGAGCTTGAAACACACTGGGGTGGATATGCAGAACCTATGTCCTACAATCCCTACCTACCAGATGGTGGTGAGACCATTATGTTCAGAGGTCAATCCCACGATGAATCTGATGGAAGAGGTAACACTGGTATTGGAATCACCTATGGTGACAATCCTGTAGAAGTGGAAAGAGGTGAACCAGCTATCAAAATGCAAGATGGTGGCACTCCTGGAGACTCTAGCCTTGTAGTGTTTGGCAACCTCAAGATACCTAAGTCTTACCTGCCATTCCTTGGACCAGAAGCAAAAGATAAGAAGTTTAAAACATTTGTAGCTGACATTTCTAAGAAAGAAAACACACAGACAAAAGCAGTTGATAGAGAACTACAAATGCTTGATCAACTGGAAGTTAGCTCACCTATTGATAAGATAACACAAAACGCATTGTCACACAGTATAGAAGGAAGAAATAGCAAACTCAAAGACTTTGCTAACAAGAAGATAAAAGCTGCCTCTCTGCAGAACGCTATTAATGATACAGCTGAAGAGATGGGGCTAGTAGCTGATGATTTAGCTAAGGGTAAGGTGAAGATAAACAAGGAAGCATTTAAAGAAGCTGCTAAGTTTGGTAAGATGATTAAAGCCCAGGGTGGTGCTGTCACTCCTCCTGTAAGCACTAAGGAAAAGGTGGCTGAAATCATGGCTTTGTATAACAGAGCTAAAGAAGTGAATGCTCAAAGTCCAGGTAAAAAGAATCCTTTTATACTAGAACTTCAGAAGAAATACCATGAATATTTCCCTGAAGTGGCTAAAAAAATTATTCTTAATGCTGGAGAAGTTACACGAAAAGCAAAAGGTAGAGGTATTAAATCTATAGCACAACTTGAAAAACTTCCTATAGAAACAATCCTTGATACAAATCTTGATGAATACTTTGGTCCTCGTACAGAGCAATATATTGCAGCTCTGCCAACTGATACCACTCCTCCACCTGAGACTCCTCCTGTAGAAACTCCTACTAAAGAACCTCCCACTACAGTACAAACAACTACTGTTCAAACTACAATACCTATTATTCCTTACAAAACGAATACGTTTGTAGATATACTTAGTCAGGCTCTTCCATATATAAGACCTACAGACATGGAAGAACTTGATCCTAATCAGTTGACAGGTGAGATGTATGCATTGGCTACCAATCAGTTAGAGCCTGTACAAGCTCAAACTATACAGCCTGTGCTTTCTGTTCCTTATGATATTTCCTATCAGGATATATTGAATGAGAACGAGGCTGCTTACAGATCACAACAAAGACTTGTAGGTTACAATCCTTCTCTCCAAGGTCAGCTGAGTGCACAGAAATATGCTGCTAATCAGAAGGTATTAGCTGAACAGTTCCGTGCTAATCAGGCTATGAAGGATCAGGTGTACAGAGATAATAGGAACATCCTTAACCAATATGGCCTCCAGAATCTAGCTATTCTTGATAGGCAATATGAAAGACAAGCAGCAGCTAAGTCTAAAACTAAGGCTACAACACAGGCTGCCTTGAATTCTATTAGTGATAAATATCTGCGTAACCAATTGGAAAACAGGACTTTAGCTACATATGAGAACCTGTACAACTATCGTTATGATCCTAGGTTTAGAGCTATAAACATGAATGCTCCTTTCCAACCTAGAATACCTACAGTGTATATAGGACCTGATGGAAAGCAATATCAATCAGTTCCTGTTTTAGATGATAAGGGTAATGTCATAAGCTATCAACAACAAGCTGTAGGTAGTTCCACAACTGCTCCTGCTGTTACACAAGCTCCTGTAAAGAATACTGTACCTGCTGCAGCTCCTTCTGCAGCACCAGTTCCTATGATGGTTCTTCCAAGTCAAATGAAAGAGCAGCCTGATCCATTTAAAGAGGAAATAGAAATTACAGGGAAAAAAGGTGTTAAAGTGGACAAAAAGAAGAAGTTGAACAGTACTATTGTGAAAGCTTTTAAAAATCTCTAATCAATTCAGTTATAGCGATTTACCAAAAATTGTTATAGCTCTTGGAAAATTTAATTATTCATATTACATTTGCTAACTTAATCTATCATGGCTTCATTTACAGACATAATACCCCAATTTAACCCATACGTGCAACAGCTGCCTGTAGAGGCAATGGTGCAGGTGGGCATGGAGAAGCAGAAGCGCTATGATGAGGGTATCCAAAAGATCCAGTCTCAAATAGATGAGGTGGGTGGGCTTGATATTTATAAGCCTCTTCATAAGATGTATTTGCAGTCTAAGCTTAATGAGCTGGGCAACAACCTTAAATTGGTAGCTGCGGGTGACTTCTCTAACTTTCAGCTGGTTAACTCCGTATCTGGAATGACCAGTCAGATAGTAAAAGATCCTGTTGTGCAAAATGCTGTAACATCCACTCAGAAGATACGAAAAGAACAGGAGAACATACAAGCTGCTCAGAAGGCTGGAAAATCAAATCCCAATAATGAGGACTTCTTCTATGACAGATTTAACAATTGGTTGAATGATGGCAAGGTGGACACTCCTTTTAATGAAGAGTTTATAGAATATACAGATGTTGATAAGAAACTTAGAGATCTTGCCTCTAAGCTTAAGGAGGATGAGTTGGGCATTGAAAACCCTTTTATAAGAGATGATGAGGGTAGGACCATCTATTTCTACAGAGATCCTAAAACAGGAAGACAAATAACATCTTTAAATCCTGTTGAAAATGGTGTTGCTGGGGAGAAGAAAATAGACTTAGGTATGTTGTCTGTAAAAGTTAAAGGACTTCCAGCTGAGAAAATCCTTAACAACTTTATGGATAGTTTAGATGCTAATGATATTCGACAGCTTAGGATTGATAGTTGGGCTCATTATAGAGGAGCAGGTCCTGAGAAGTTTCAAGCAGATATTATAAAAGGATACACTGATAAGAAACTTATTCTTTCACAAGAGCTTGTTAATCTGAATGTAAAGATTCAAAATCCTAATCTTAGTAGTTCAGAGAAAACTGTTATTCAAGCTAAAATATCAGACATTAGCAACACTCTGAAAAATAAAGTGCTGGATAAGGAAATGAACGAAGATCTACAAGACCTAGAAACTAGAGCTGGTCTTGATGATTTCAAATATAAAGTGTATACACAAAAGTATCTTACAAACCTATCTAGAGATCTTTCTTCAAGAAGCTATATACAAGAGATTAAAACTAATCCTCTTGAGCAAGCTGATATGGCTAGAAAAAAGTTCCAGTTTGATATTCAAAAGGAAGCTAATGATATGTACAGGTGGAGAGCCTCATATTCATTAGCAGTGAGAGCAGAGAACAGACAGCAAGCAAAGGATGATTTTGAAAAGATGAAATGGATGACAGAAAATGCTCCAGCTGAATTTAAAATCACTCCTGGAATAGTTCCTACAGAAGACAACTTAAATGAACAAGTGGTACTAGATGATATAGCAGCTGCTGGTAAAAAGTGGAATGAAGACAAAGTCCAATGGGCAAAAGCTTTATATCCTAAGGATGATATGACAGTGGAACAAAAGGTACAGGCCTTTGATCAACTGGCTAAGGATTATAGATTAAATCCTAAAATGGATTTGACAAGCGCTCAGAGAAAATATCTTGAGCTTAATAGGGTTACAGAAAATAATATCACTAGAGACATAAACTTGTTGAGCACTGGTAGGACAAAGACCTATAATGCAAAACAAAAGTATCTAAATGATAATGTTAAGGCTGCATCTGTTACAGCTGGTGGTATAACTTATACTGGCGAAGATCTTGCTAACTTTAATGAAAACATAGCAAAGTTTACCACTATAAGAATCCCTGATAGAGCAAGTGGTCCTGGAACAATTGCTACAACTTCATTTGATGAAAAGGGAGCACTCAACTTCTTTAAAACATATCAGGGAGGTAAGTTCCTTCCTATTGCAAATGCATATGCTAGAGAAAAGTCATTCTTCACTGTATTAAGTAGTGATGAGAAAAAACTCTTAGCTGCTGCAAAAGGTATAAATTTAGATCTTAATAAACTGCGAAATATTGAGAAAGAAACATTTAACACACATATAGCAACATTTAGTCCGAAATATGCAGCCAAGGTGGCTTCTTTAGACCTAACTAGCAAATCAGATTTAAAAAGCATCAATGGTTTACTTTCAGCAAAAGCTTATCAAAAGTCTGTACTTGGTGCAGCTGATGTTAAGAAGCTGGGTGATTATGATGATAGCATTGGAGCGATTATAAAAAAAGAAGGCACATCTGTGAATCTTGAAAGCAGAAAAGACGGAAGTGCTACATTGCGTGTTACAGACGCTTCTGGTAAAACTTATAAAGTGCCTGTTCTTCCTAATGAATTGGCTGAATTCTTTCCCGCAGCAACACAGCAAAGTCCTTTTGAAGAGATAAAAGATATTATACTTACATCTCCAGGACACACAACTAACTCAGCAAATGCTACTGGTGAAAATCCTGCAAATGCTGTTAATGCTAAATATAGTGGTTTTAATGTCCCTGCACTTGCAAATTCTCCGTATGCTGCTCTAGTAAGGTTTGATATTGAAGGAGATCCAGATAATACAGGTGATCCAAAAACAGATGGATATGACATGATAATGTATGTTAAAGATCCTGCAACTGATTTATGGAAAGTTAAATCAGTCAATCGTGGTGGTTATGTTACAGAAGGAGGGATAATAAAAATATGGCAGAACATGAACGAATCAGCTGTTAAGGAAGCTATAAAAAATTGGAAGTAATGGCAATTTTTGACAACGAGTTAGTAGATAATGTTAGGCAAGATGGTTCTTTAAAAGGCCCTAAACCTGTTCTTGGCTCTGTGCCAGGAACTCAGATTGACTTTAATGTTGGTCCAACTGGTGGTGGAGGTGGTGGTGCTATATATGGGCCTTCTAGCAGAAAAGGACTTAGTCTTAAAGAACTTTCAGATCTTGGAAGTGCTACTCCTTCTCCTCGTGGATATGGTCAATCTTTTACAGCATTTCGTCAAAGTGAACTTAACGCAAATCAACGTTACCCTTTATATCAGAGAGGTGTTGATTTAGAAAACATATATGGACTTCAACAACCTTGGTATCAACAACTTGGATATGGTGTAGTAAAACTTGGAGCTAATATCGTAGGTACATTTGCACAAAGTTTAACCAATATTCCAAATACTATATCTGCAATAAAGAATAGAGAGTTTTCAGAACTATCTGGCGACCCTGAAGGATATGAAGGAACTATAGATAACTGGATGAGGAACATGGATAATGTTCTTCCTAACTACTTCACTAGATATGAAAGAGAACATCCTTTCTTAACAGCTATACCATTCACTACAGGTTCTGCCAACTGGTGGGGAGGAAAGTTTCTTCCTAACTTAGGATTTATGGTGGGTTCTGTAGCTGGCGCAGTTGCACAGGATGTAGCAATTGGTGCTGTTACAGAAGGTATTGGTGAAATACCATTGGTGGCTAATCAAATAGGTAAAGCTTCCTTATGGTTAAATAAACTCTTTACAGGAACTAATGCTGCTGAAAGAATTACACAAACAGCTATAGGATTAGGTAAGACAGAACAGCAGATTCTTAATATGAAGAAGCTTGCTGAACTATCTGCTGCTGCAAAGATGAATAGCGGATTTAGATATGGAATGGCTCTATATGGAGCATCCATGACTGAGTCTGGCGTAGAAAGTAGAAATTCATACAGAGGAGTAAAAGACCAACTTACTAAAGATTACATTGCTCAGTATGGAGAAGAACCAGGTTTTGAGGATGCTCAAAAAATAGAAGACTATGCAACAAATGCTATGAATACCAACTTTGGTATAAACATGGCACTCTTGGTTGCATCAAACACTTTGCAGTTTGGTAATCTATTTAGATCAATGACCTCTGCAAAAGGAGCAGTTCAAGAACTTGAAGGTCTAGGAAGAGTGGGATTGAAAGAAGGATCTCTTGATGTGTTTGAGAAAAAGACTGCACAGAGTTTTTTAGGAAAGGTTTGGGATTCTGTTAAACCTACAGCTAGTAACATTTTTAGAGAGGGTGTGTTTGAAGAGGGTGGACAGTTTGCTGCAGAAAGAGGAACTTACGATTATTATACCAGAAAATATAAGAGCGATAAGTATAAAGAGGATTGGGATAATGTAGATGAGTTGATTAAATCAACTACGTTTGGAATGAATGAGCAATTTGGTAGCCAAGAGGGTATAGAGAATATGCTCATTGGTGCTGTAACAGGATTGCTTGTTGGTAAGGCTCAAAATATATATGAGAAGAGAAAAGGAATTGATGATGATTCCAAATTAGCCAAATCAATTAATATTCTCAATAGATTTGGAGTTACCAGCACATTACAAAATAACTATGACAACACTGTAACCCAACTGGGCATAGCAAAAGATATGCAAGATGCTGTTAGGGCTAACGATGTGTTTAGATATAAGAATCTTAAAGAAGACGCATTTTTCACATATGTGCAAAGTCGTCTCCCATCAAAAATGCATGATGTTACAATCATGCAGCTAGAGATGTTGAAAGATCTTCCAAAAGAAGAGTTTCAACAAATGTTCCAACTAGACTTTAATGAAACAAATAAAGCCACTGTTAGTCAGTATGTTGATGCATTAATTGAGAAAGCTAATGACATCAAGAAAACTACAGATGCTATAAATAATGTATTTGTAAATCCTTTTCAAAACAATCCAGATGCAAGTGATCTGGAAGGTTTGATTGAGTCTGATAACTACAATACATTTGAGAAGTATAAGACAGACTTATCATACTATGCAACCATAGCCCCTAATGTAAACTCAAGGCTTAGCTCAATTCAACAGAGTGTAGACACTATAGTGCCTGGTGTAACTAATGACTTGTTAGCACAACTTACAAGTAATGATGGACTTAAAGGACTAAGTGAGTTCTATGAACAAAGAGCTAAAGAGCTTAATGAAAGTATTACAGAGTTTACAACTCCTCTAGATAAGAAGAATTTAAGGGATCAGATCAAGGCTCTTCGTACAAGGTCTGAAAGAATTTCTGCTTCTCTTAAGTCTAATAAGATTGACAGCAAGCTCTTTGAAAATCTTTTGAACTTTGAAATTAATGGTCGGGATGTTAAGTTAGAAAATGTTGTTCCTATAGAGCAAGTTGATCAACTTCTTGAATATGGAACAGACATAAACAGACTGAATGAGAGAAAGAACATAGCTTCAAAAGCTTACGATGCGCTTTCTACAAAAGAAGGATTTCAGAAATACTTTGAACAAGAATCAGAAATAACAGCTGATAAAGATAAGGATGTTGAGGAAAAGGAAAAGGGAAAGGAAACAATTGTACCTGCAAAACCTTTAGAGTTTGTAAACAAAGCTGGTGCTACAGAGATTCCACAGATAGATAGAGAGTATCAATTAGACATCAAGCCTACAGCTAAGGTTAATAAGATTGCAGATGATCGTTATGAAGTGGTATCACCTCTTGGTGAAAGCACATTCTATGATAATAAGGAGGATGCTGACCAAGCTGCAGATGATATGAATGAAGACATCAAAGACCTGCAGAAGGTTAAGGTGTTGGAAATCAATGATGATGGTACAGTGAAGGTGGAAGACCTTGCTGGTAACATACAGAATATTGATCCTAAGCAAATGTCTGGATATGAAAGAATCCAAAGTGCTCAGGAGAAACTGGTTGAGAAGAAAGAAGAACTTATACGTCAACAGGATGAGTTAGAGAAGAACTCTGGTAGTGTCACTACTATTGACTCATCTCAAGAGTTTGGTGAAAGAGAACCTGCTAAAAGAGAGGTGTCTCAACTATTCACTGGCGGTATCACAGAATCAGAAACATATAACGATCCTACTAAATCAGCTGCTCACGTTGTACGTTCTAGAAGATTCTTGAACAATGTAAAGAATAACAAGAACAGAGCTAATGTTAAAGCCATCCTTGTTACACCTAATCAGGAGGCTGGTTTAGGGCTTACAGGACTTGCTGCCTTGTCATACAAAGTGGACACCACTAAGATGACTGAGGCTGAGCTGAATGCATTTAACGAACAGATTAGAAAGCCTGACACAGGATTTATAGCTCAGGTGTTTGTTGTCCAAAAGGGCAACAAGCTGTTCTTTGCAGATGAGGCTGGTAATCCTATGAATGAGGTGGGAACACAAGTGGACCTGAACAAGGTGGTGTTCCAAACAATGCCTACCCCTGCACTTTATGACAGCGAGAATAAACCAAAGTTCAGAGCTGGTCAAGAAGCTGAAGCTAAAGCTTATTCAGAAGCTTGGGCTAAATACAGAGAGCAACTTATGTCTGCTCCTGCTACAGCATTCACTATCTACGACTTCCGTATATCTCGTGGTATTGCAATTGTAAAAGATGTTCCTGCAGTGGATGAGAATGGGGCTCCTATTCTCAACTCTGAGGGTAAACCACTCATGACATTTGAGAGAAACCACGTAGGTGAGGTGTTGGTTCCTGAAGATAAGGTGGGTAACAAAGGTGTGATTGTTATATCAATCACTGGTGAGATTGTACACAACGGTTTGCCTGTCAATGTATTGAGAGGTACACCTGTGCTCCAGTATGGTGACACCCTCCAGGTGTTAAACAATAGAAAGTTCACAAAGGCTGAAGCCAAAACAATCTTCCGTCTTCTCAGTGAACTATCCAAAGGATTTGCTTTAAACAGTAATCTAGAAGAGTCTTATACAAACTTCCTGCAGAATGTTCTGCACTGGAAACAAGGAAAGAGTCCTTCCAAGAATCAGGTGTACATCAATCCTGATAGTATGGAACTGCGTATTGCAGGTAAGGATATTCCTTTGTCTGAGGTGAATGAGAGAGAAGCTGAGATAATGGAAGAACTCCAGAAAACCTTCTCTAACGTAAACAATAAGACTATCTTCAGTGACTATCCATTCACTGAATACTTTATAGATGATAACGATCAGATTGCTTCCAGAGAATGGTCTAGCTACAACTCTTATTTGTTGTCTGCTAGCTATCCTGATGGTAGCAAGCGTTCTGTAAAAGACACTCCTCTATTCACATCTGTATCTAAACCTACAACAGCCATTCCTTATTCCTACATGCAGAAATATGCTGTATTGGAAGGATTGGAATTGGATGTACAATACACAGCTCCTGCTCAACAAGCTGAGACTGCTGGTATTCCAACTGTAGATGGATATGTATTAGATAATAAAACTCCTGGTGTATTCCCTCTTAGAAAAGAGTTTGGAGACTTTGAGTTTACAGCTGGTGTTGAACCAAACGGTTCTGTATCAGTGGAACTAGTTGATAGTCAACTCACTAGAGATACAGTGGGTAGAATTGCAAAGAACAAAGAACTAATAAATAACTCAATAGTTCCTCAGCTTAAACAACTGGGTATATACGATCCCGTAAGAGATGCTGCTAAAACGGATGAGGAGATTGCTGGTGATTACATTGCTCTCATAGCTGCTACATCATTAGAGAAAAAGCTTAAAGAGAAGCCTGCTGCAACAGAGACAGCTGCAACATTCACCCCAACCACTCCTTATGGTACACCAGCAGGTGAGGAGGTTACAACAGCTGTAACAGCAGCTCCTGTTTCTGATGTAGAAGCTAAGAAAGCTGATATAGAAAGAAGAAGACAAGAGGAATTAAAACCATTTAAAAATTTATCTTTTGAAGAAGCTTTATCTATAATTAATAAAGGTGAAGCTCCAAAAATAACATTTTCTTTTGCAGGTCGAGAAGATTCTAATTCTTATCCTGAAAAACCTATTGTAAAAGAGGGAAATAACTATAGAATAATTACAGCAAGATATAATGTATTAATAGATAGTGATTTTAATATAATTTCTACAACAAGTAAAGAAGGAAAGACTTATGTATATCCTTCTGATAAAATTGGTGAATCTACAGTTGAAATAAATTCTCCTGTATTAAATCAAAATACAGTTTTTAATAATAAAAAATCTGCAGAAATCAATGCTAAGTATGATGCAGAACTAGCTGCTTTAGAAGAAGCTAAACCTACTGAAACCTATAAGGGTATAGAGGTGATAGATAGTTCTTCTATCAAAGCTGCTACAGGAGAACCTGGTGCTGCTCAATACAACCGTACTGAGAATAAGATATTGGTAAACAGAGAGCTTCTCCAGAAGAAGTTTGATGAGAAAGCTTGGACCAAACCTCGTAAACAAAAGGATGGTTCTTCTGCTACAGCTCTTCCTGCAGATGCATTCTCAACATATGATGCATGGGAGAAGTTTGTAATTGAGCATGAGTTTCAACATAGTGAGTTATCTTACGAACAGTCTGGTGCAAAGAACATAGGTGAGTATGAAGACATCATCAATCGTAGAGCACTTGGTGAAGAAGCTAAGCCTGCTGCACAACCAGTTGTTACACCAACACCTTCTGTAGAAGAAAGACCTATTGAATATGGTGAAGTATTTTCTACTGGAACTACACTTGGGCTAAATGATTTATTCGGGAATGTTCCAAAGTCTTTCCCTGATTTTAATAGATCACCTGGGGGTAAAGAGTTTAAACAGTTTATTATAGGAAACAAGAAGATATTTACTATAGTAGATTCTTCAATAAGTGACGCTGCTGGTAGAGGAGGTTATATTACTACTTCTATAATGGTAGATAAAAACTCTCCTACAACCTTAGATGATGTTAAGGCAGATCTAGAAGCTATACATGCAAGAACATTGTCTGGTGTAGAGAGTGATCGTAAAATAAATAAAGCAAAAGTTGCAGCTGCACTCACTGGTGTAAGATGGGCATCTCGTCCAAGTGCTACACCTGCAGCTCAACCTTATGATAACAAAGGAACTACTGGGCCTAGCACAGACTTCCGTGTGATTGCTAAGGGTGAGAAGAAAGAGGATAAGATTGATGACCTAGATATAGCTGAGTTTAAGAAATGGCATGCTGAGAAGGTTCCTAGTATTCCTTACGAGATATTGGAGAACATTGTTCGTAGAAACCCAGACATTACAGCTTGGGGTGTATTCGAGAATGGTGTGGCTAAGTTCTACAGAAGCGCTACACGTGGTACAGAATACCATGAGATTGGAGAAGCTATATGGAAAGGATTCCTTTCCCCTGGTGAGAGACAAGACTTATTAAATGAGTTTAAGAGCCAATCTGGTACCTTTAAGGATAGAGCTAGTGGACGTAATATTGAATACGCTGCTGCTACAGATACACAAGCTAAAGAAAGAATCCTTGATGACTTTGCTGATTTCAGAGTGGGTAAACTCCCTGCTAGAAATCTTAAAGAGTTGATACTCAGATTCTTCAGAGCTATTATCAATTTCTTCAAGAATTTCAATACTAAGCCTACACTCAAGCAACAATTGTTTGAAGCAATTGAACTTGGTAAGTTCAAGGAGAGTGTTCTCCCTGACACTGTAAAGAATGAGGCTGCTGCTTATAGAGAGATCGAAGGACTGTCTGAGCAACAAGCTCAGAAGTTTGTAGAAGATATGACAGCAAGGGTTGCTGGTATAGTCTTCCTCAAGGCAAAGAAGTTTTTATACTCTCCACGAAAGCTTACAAGCAAGCAGATATTTGGAGAGATAGAAGAGATGTATCTGAGGGAAGGTGATACTCCAGGATGGAATGGTGTAAATAAACGCACTAAGCTTGGAGATGGTCGTTGGGAAGCTCTTGTACAAAGAACAAAAGAAAAGCTGCGCACACTAGGTGTTACATTTAATGAAGATGGCATCATCAAACTTAATGGTGAAGACACCAATAAGAATGACTATGCTCCTGAAGCATTCACTGTAGACATTAAGAAGGGTGCATCTTTTGATGTTAAGTTCACCCTAGCCACTCTGTTTAAGGCTAAGGCTTTAGACCAGAGCAACACACTCAATCTGGAAATGCCTGATGCTCAGATTGATGAAGAGGTGTTAGGATATAAACTTATCAACTTCAGTACAGCATTTGCTACGCTCCTTGAGAGACTGTCTAACACCAGTGGTATAACTAATATGACAGATAAGCTTATAGAGCTTGCTGCTAATGATAGTGACTATGTGCGCATGTTTACACGTCTGGGTGGTAAGAAAGGAACTAGATTCATTCCATATAATGACTTCAAGTCTGAGGACTGGAGATTCTTCATCAGCTTTGCTCAAACCTTTATGAGACAAAGACCTGATGCAATGGTACAACGTGTTGCTGGTGGTGAAACATTTACCACTCCTGCAAACGTACAAACTGCTGCTAGACAACAAGTTGACACTTGGGTGACCAACATGAAAGTGTTGGCTAGAACATCCAAGGGAGCAGTTGTTTATGATAGTCGTACACAAACCTACAAGGCTAATGCTGATAAGCTAAAAGAAATGTCTATCAAGACTCCAAAGGATATGGTGGCATTTCTGAATGAGATTGGTGTTACGTTTGATTTAGATACATACAAGAAGCTGAAGAGCTATGGTGGTGACAAGAGCCAAAAGAACCAGTTTGCTAATGCTGTAAGAGAAATTCGTGCCTTCTTACAAGATGCAAATGATCTTCTTACAGTGACTGGTCAAACTCTAGGCATCACTACACAACTTAACACACTTGGTCGTCTCTATATAAATGCAAACAATCCTAACCAGGACATCACTTATTTTGGTATCGAGAGGAAGAGAATGCAGGCATACATTGATAACAACACAGCTTCTGTGTTTGAAAATGAGTTCAATGAGGCTGCTACACTAGATGAACTGTTGGAGAAGCGTCCTGAGCTAAAGGATATATTCTCTACCAACTCTCAGATATTGAAGAAGGGTGGTTTGTATTTTGACAAGGATGGTGTTAGGATTAGAGAGATTAAGGTGATGACTATTCAAGGAATAGACAATAGTGATGAGTCTAAGAGTAAGTCTGTTTCTAAGCTTGGTCTAGGTGAGCGTTTCTCTCTTGAGATAAATGAAAACCTAAATGGTAACTTCTACATCCTCATCCCTGCAGATAGCTCTACAGAATGGATGATGAATCTAGGTAACCAAATTAGCTACCAAGAGTTTGCTGATGGAAAAGCTTGGAACAAGATATACAATATCTACAAGGGTTATCTGATGGATGACATTGCTCTAGCCCGTGACTTCAAGAATCGTGGTAAGCTAAACAATGTTGAGGCAAGAGCTAAGGAGCTGCGCTTCTTTAATGACATCCTTCGTCCTAAAACACTACAGGAACTGAACAGCAAGATAGCTGATAAGTCGGTTTCCATGGAAGAGATTACAAAGTATGTAAACGAGAACCAAGAATCAATCAACCAAGATGTTGCTAGTTTCTTAGGTGGTATTACAGACACAACATTCGACATCCTTAGGGACAACAGTCAAATTGTTCCTATTCAGGAAGGTTGGACTTGGGATAGTCTGGATAATACATTTGCTCGTAAGCACAACATCAACAAGAATAAACCTATTATAGAAGACGTTCTGAAACAAATATTGATGTTCAGAACTGTTAACTACACTATCAATAACATCGAGTATCACAAGATGATATTCGGTGATCCTCTGCAGTTCTCTACAGAGAAGGGTAAGTTTGATGAGACTAAGCGTATCAAGAGCTTCCTGTCTCCACGTAGAACTACATTTGATGTAGCTGCGTTTGATAACTTCCTGAATGACAATATGAATGAGGTGGCTGGTATTATGCTTCAGCCTGCCAAAGAGGATAGACCTGCCGATCCTGGCTATCATAACCACAAAGCTTACACAAGAACTGTAACCTTTGCAGATCCTAAGATAGCTGGTGCGTTGGCCAATGTGATGCCTGCATATGCAGATATTAAGGAAGCTGATGCTGCCTCTTGGTTAATGGATACAACATTCAGAGAGATCAAGAATAAGAATGGTCAGTGGACTGATGAGGCTGAAGACTTCCATCAGTGGCAAATGGCTTACACTAGAAAGAAGCTGGCTGCTAAGGGACTGTACACATACACTAGCCCTGAGCTGAAAGCTTATGATGAAAAGTTAACATCTACTCCTTCTCCTAAATACACACTAGAGGTATTGAAGCCTATTGTATCTGGTGTTAAGTACAATTCAAACAACATCAACCTGGTGCTAGACAAGTTCTCTCAGATGCCTATCTACTATAGCATGGTGGAAGGAACAACCCTGGAGAAGTTCTACGTACAGATGTGGAAACAAGGATATGGTTATGCAATTGTAGAATCAGGAAGAAAGGTGGGAGCAGAAGGTCTGCACAACATATACAATCCTAATGGTACGTTTAATGAGGAAGCATTTAACAACTTTGTTGATGTTCCATGGAAAGCATACGGTATTCAGGTGGAGAACATATATGATGAGGGTAAAGAACAAACCCGTGGTTCTCAGTCTACCAAACTGATTAGCATTGACTTATTTGCTAATGGTCAGGTGTTTGGAGCTACAGGTGCACGTGCTGAATACATTAAGAATCTATACGAGAAGAATGTTAAAGACCTAGATAGAATGCATGCCAATGCTTATAAGAATCTACTTAATAAGCTTGGTATTATAGACAATGGTCAGGGATACACTCTTGAAGATAAACAAGCGCTCTCTGAGATATTGGTATATGAGATGTTCCGTAGAGAGCTGTCTGAGAATGCTAAAGACACTGTAAGACTTAACCAAGAAGATGAGTTCAATGTTCCTTTTGAAGCATCTCCTTCCTACGTACAAATCAGAAACATTATCTACTCAATGATTGAGAAAGCCATCCTGTCTCCAAAGATGGGTGGTAAGCCTCTAGTTCAGGCTCCTGTAACCATGTGGGAGAATGCTGAAGATGGTAGAAGTTTGGTTCAAAAGACTGATGAAGGATGGAAGAAGATATCTAGAAAGCAATATGAAGCGCTAGATGAAAGTGAGAAGAAGAACGTACGCATGACTAGCGACACTCTTCAGTTCTATACAAAAGATAAGCCATACATGGAAGTGATGCTTCCACATTGGTTTAAAGATAAACTTGCTGCTAAGAAGTTCAAGACTGACCAGGAAATACTTGATTACATCAACAAAAGTCCTGATGGTGCCAAGATTCTTAGAGGTATTGGTTTCCGTATTCCTACACAGTCTCTGTCTTCTATAGACTCATTTATGGTGGTAGGGTTCTTACCACAATACATGGGAGACACTGTTGTAGTTCCTACAGAACTGGTTACCAAGGCAGGATCTGACTTTGACATAGATAAACTCAACACCTACCTAAGAAACGTATATGTAGATGCTACAGGTAATCTTAGACTTGTTAAATACCAAGGTTCTGAGGAAGCTACAAAGCAGTTCTTTGCAAAGGTGTATGATGACACTATCCAAGCAGAAATTGATAAAATAGAAAACTTTGAAGACTTCAGGGATAGAATGTTCTCTGTGTTGTTGGATATTGAGGATTTGACAGACTTCTCACCTGAATCTGTAAACGCAGCGATAGATGAGCAAGATGTTGATTTCTTCTATGACCATCTGAATCTATTCAAAGAGATTATAAAACAAGCTGCTGATGCAAACCTGCCTGCTAGTGAATACATTGCACAACAGGTTGAGAAGCTGGCAGATAAGAAAGTGAAGCTCACTAAGAAGATTCTTAATGAGAAAGTAAAGAATGAGTTTATAGAGGACATGTACAAGCGCTCCCTCGAGAATGAATACTATGATTCTTTTGAGGAGTTGCTTACACTTCCTGAAAACTTCAACCGCCTCATCACTCCTGTAGGAGATGGTGGTCTGAAGGAGATTGCTGATGATATCGAAGATATGTTGGGTGAGAAAGAAGCTGATGTTAAGAACAAGATTCTTAATCCCAACTACATGACCACTCTCAGACATGCATTTATCACTGCTAAGACATGGGTGGGTATTGGTGCTGTAAACATTACCAACCACTCTTTGTCACAGAAAGTTACAGTGATTGTGGATCCTGAGAAGATAAAGAACGCTTCTGAGTTTGATCAGAAGTTCTTAGGTGATGGTACTATTCTACTACCTCATAACACAGTGACTATCAATGGTAAAGATTACATATCTATGTCTGGTGTACTAGACGCAGATGGTAAGATGTACATCTCTGATGGTCTGTCTGGATACATTACATCATTCGTGGATGTGGCTAAAGACCCATACATCATGAAGATTATCAGAAGCGGTAAAGCTGTTGGTACATTCATGGTGATGCAAAGGATGGGTATTCCTATTCGTACAGCAGCTCTGTTCATGAACCAGCCTATTATTAGAAAATACCTGGAGCTTGTAGAAGGAACAGGAGCGCGTGGATTGTTTGGTAGCAAGAACATGACCACCATCATGAACAGATTCCCTGTAGTAGATGGTGATAACATGGAAGTTGCTGATACCATTGATATTAAAGCACTTGAAGAAAACATCCGTGAGTTTGCAAAGAATGGTAAATTCAGCAGCCTCAAGAAGAATGCTGAGCAACAGCTTATATTCCAACAGTTCTTGAGACTGGCTAAGATGGCTGATTACAACTTTAAGTTTACACAGGCTATCAACTATGACACTAGTAAGTTCAAGAGCGCTGATGCGTTGAGCAAGAAGGTTATGAAGACTGATGTTGCTGCAGAGAATAACATCTTCACATCTCCTACAGAAGTGCTTGATAACTCCCACATTGGAAACCAGAAGAAAATCCTGAGTTTATCTGTGGATGCTACAGGTGCCATCTTTGTATTAGACCAAGATCAGTTCAGAGCTATTACAGATAAAATCCTTGATCAATACAAACAAAGAGAGTTTATATCTGAGGATGATTACGATCGTATATCTAATAAGGTGAGAGCATCGTTCTTAGACTATGTTATTCAAACTAGAACAGGACTGAATGCTTCTATTAAACCTTTGTTGATTGATGCTAATACATCTGTAGCTACACGTCTGGCTGAAGCTAAGACATTGTATGCCAATGAGTTACCTATCCTCAGACAACTTGAGGTGAGATTTAACAGAGAGAATGGTATACACACAGTGATGCTGATGGCTAACGTAAAGGATGCTGCTAGTGAGAATATGTACATTGGTATGATGAGAGAGCTTAGAAACAATCCTAAGACTAACCAACTGTACAAAGACTTAGTTACACTCTCCATCCTTCAGGGTACATACCAAACAGGAGTGTCTATTAAGAACATTATTCCTATAGAAGACTACAGTGCTATTGTGGCTCCTGTAATTGCAGGACTTAGAGTGACAGAAGACATGAATGCATTTGCTGAAGGAATGTTCCAGCGTAATAACTGGGATGATAACATGGTGTTCTATCCTTTGAATGAGGTGTTCTTTAGAACTCTTACAGTAGATCCTAGGTATCAAGACATTGCTGGTGAGGCTGTGTATGAATACTTCTCTCCTGTTTTCCCAAATAATGATGCTTTAAAAATCAAATCTAGTCAAAGAATAATCTTATATTTGGACGAGAATTATGATAGTGAAGCAATTGGTAGCGGAGACTATGTGAAGATAAAGAGAGTGGTGGCTAACAAAAACGGTGGTGAACTTGTAGATGTTCTGAAGGGTGTGGGTCTTTCCAAGAAAGCATACGCCATAATGAAGAAAGCTGGTAACCCTATGATTACACAAGTGCTTGGTTATCAGAAAGTTAAATATCCTGGAACAGATGTTCCTGTAACAATAGGCATAAAGAATTACAAGGGTGAGGTGGAAACTAAGTATGTGTACAAACTCATCAATCTTTATGGCGAGGGTTCATTTGGCTCAGAATATTACACAGACTTCAAACCTTCTGTAGTGGCTAACAATACATTGACAATTAAGAACGAGATTCCTGATGGTGATATTGCTGCAGCTTTGTCTCAGGATATTAAGGTGGATGATGTTATTGAACAGTCTGCTACACCTACAAGTGATGTGAAGGTGGATACACCTGCAGTAGCTCCTACCCCAGCGGCTCCTCAAGAAGTGAGATATAAAGATAAGGACAAGAGAATCAGACTAGACTATCCTGCAGAGATAGAAGGACTGTCTACAGCATTGATATTGAAGATGGCTAACACTCCTTATGATAGTTCTAGAATAGCTGAGGTTGTAGAAATAGCGAATGACTATCCTGAGGCTATTAGAAAGAAATACGGACAGGCTGCTGCAGATTATGTTGGTGAAACTGAAAGTGAAATATCTATTCCTGAAGCAGAGTTCTTAAGAGATAATCCAGCATTTGCCACTACGTTCATGGAGTTATATCTTACTAGTGAAGAGGCAGATGGTAAAACTATGCAGGAGTATGCAGAGATTCTTCTTAGGCAAAATGAGAAAGAAGTAGATACAGCTCAAATGTCTTTATTTGATACCAATGATGAAAACCTTGATGGGGCAGATAACTCTAACCCATGTAAACAATAAGTAATATGGCGTGTAAAGTTAAATATATAGAACAAGAGTATAGGAAGAACTATCCTGAACTGGCTGACAAACTTAATCAGAAGTATGCAGACATCTGGAAAGATATTGCTGACTCTAATCTATTTAGAAAGTATGGAGATGGTCCAACAGCCACCTACTTATTTTCAAAGATTGGCACTGAGCAAAACCAAAAGCAAATCAACTTTATTGCTGAGCTCAATGCTAAATATAATGTTCCTCAGGGTAAGTCATTGATACAGAGCGCTTTTACACAGGCTGGTAACAATAAGAAGGTGTTAGTGAATGTCCATCCTCTGGCACAAGGAGAATGGAGCAAGCTACAAAAGCCTGAGCAAGGAACATTATTCCAATTGCGTGGTGGTACTATGGCAACAAATGCATCTTCTAAGACCATTGCAATGATCAAAGACTTCCTTACACGTATAGGTGTTAGCACTAAGAATGTTAATGCCATTGTTGTGAATGGCGTACAGATGGATGCAAACGCTGCAGCTATTGTAACACAGAAGCTTATTCAGGTTGTGAATGGCATGGAAGCTAGAGCTCTTCCTGAGGAAGCTATGCACTTTGCTGTAGAGATAATCAAGCAAACTAATCCCAAGCTCTACCAGAAACTACTTAACGAAATCAACA
>Ga0315909_10001927_pt1 | contig 27263 bp, 28 predicted proteins | sample LakEriMetagenome_11_FD_203527 | JGI IMG/M metagenome (GOLD analysis project Ga0315909, IMG submission 203527) | Freshwater fungal communities from buoy surface, Lake Erie, Ohio, United States - Buoy 2 MA125 | ecosystem: Environmental > Aquatic > Freshwater > Lake | place: USA: Lake Erie, Ohio... | reverse complement strand
AGTTGTTGTAAGAAGAACAAAATTTGAATTACGTAAAGCTGAAGAAAGAGCACATATATTAGAAGGTTTAATTATTGCATCAGATAACATTGATGAAGTAATTAAATTAATTCGTGCTTCAAAAAGCCCAGATGAAGCGAGAGAGAAATTAATCGAACGTTTTGCTTTGTCTGAAATTCAAGCTAGAGCAATTGTAGAGATGCGTCTACGCCAGTTAACTGGACTAGAGCAAGATAAATTGCGTGCTGAATACGATGACTTAATGAAATTAATTGCTGATTTAAAAGATATTTTAGATCGTAAAGAAAGAAGAATGCAAATCATTAAAGATGAATTATTAGAAATTCAAGCTAAATATGGTGATGAGCGTCGTTCTAGAATTGAATATTCAGCAACTGAAATGAGAATGGAAGATTTGATTGCTGATGAAGAAGTAATCGTAACAATCTCTCATGCTGGTTACATTAAACGTACAAGTCTTTCTGAATTCAAAGTTCAAAACAGAGGTGGTATGGGATCGAAAGGTTCAACTACTCGTGATAAAGATTTCTTAGAGCAATTATTTGTTGCTACAAACCATAATTATTTATTAATCTTCACTGAAAAAGGAAGATGTTTCTGGATGCGTGTTTACGAAATTCCAGAAGGAAGTAAAACTTCTAAAGGTAGAGCAATTCAAAACTTATTGAATATTGAACAAGACGACAAAGTGAAAGCTTATGTTAAAGTTCAAGATTTAACTGATAAAGAATACGTTCAAAACAACTTTATCATCATGTGTACGAAAGAAGGTATCATCAAGAAAACTTCTTTAGAAGCTTATTCTCGTCCGCGTACAAATGGTATTAATGCAATTTCAATTCGTGAAAATGATGAGTTATTAGAAGCTAAATTAACAAGCGGAACTCATGAAATCGTATTAGCAACTAGCAATGGTAGAGCAATCCGTTTCAACGAATCAAAAGTTCGTCCAATGGGAAGAAATGCTTCAGGTGTTAGAGGTGTAACTTTAACAAGTGATAATGATGCTGTAATCGGTATGATTTGCGCTGAAGATATTCATTCTACAATCTTAGTTGTTTCAGGTAAAGGTTACGGTAAACGTACATTCTTGAATGATCCAGAAGACAATGAGCCTGTATACAGAATCACGAACAGAGGTGGTAAAGGTGTGAAAACATTAAACATCACTGATAAAACGGGTCCTTTATTAGCTATCAAAAATGTTACTGATGAAGATGATTTAATGATCATCACTAAAGCAGGTGTAACAATCCGTATGCATATCGACACATTGAGAACAATGGGAAGAGCTGCTCAAGGAGTGAAATTAATTAACTTAAAAGGAAATGCTGAAATCGCTGCGGTTGCTAGAGTACCTCGTAGTGAAGATGAAGAAGAGATTGAATTAGACGAAGACGGAAATCCAATTGAGCCAATTGTTTCAACTGACGAAACAGAAAATGGCACAGATATTGAATCAGCTCCAGAAACGGAAGAATAATTAAAACCCTTATGGAATTTTAATTAGTAATTCATCTTATTAATAAAAACAACGTATGAAAACACAATGGTTTAAAGTATCATTTGCAGTAGGATCGATTTTAATGTCATCTCTGTCTTATGGACAAAAAATGAACGAAACAGATGCTGCTGTAGCATATAAAAATCAATTTCAACCTGCATTTATGGAGGGAGATATGGAAGGTGCTAAGAAAGCATTATTAAAAGCTAAAGAAAAAATTGATTTAGCTGCTGAGAATGCAGAAACAAAAGAAAATCAAAAAACACTTTACTACAAAGGTGCTATTTACTCTGGTTTCTTCATGGTTGGAATGCAGTCAATGGACACGAACTTCTTGAAATTAATTGGAGAAGATGGTTTAGATAAAGCTGCAGAAGCATTGAAAAGTGGTTATTCAAAAACTGGTAAAATGAAATCAGACATTGAAGACTGTGCGAAACAAAACCAAGGTTTGTTGATGAATTTTGCTGGTATTATGTATACTGCAAATCAATTCAAAGAAGCAGCTGAGGTGTATGCATTAGAAGCAAAATTTGCTGATGCTATTAATCTTTATGATACAAATGCTGTTTTCAATGCAGCAATCAGTTATGAAAAAGTAAATGATTATCCAAATGCGATTAAGAATTACTTGTCATTAACTAAAGCTGGATATAAAGGAGCGTATTGTTATGCTTTGGCTTCAAGTGCAATGCGTAAAAACAAACAATATGAAGATGCTAAAATTTTAATTGCTGAAGCAAGAAAAAAATATCCTCTTGATAAAGATTTAATTTTAGAATCTGTAAATACATTTATCGATTTAAAAGATCAAGCTGGAGCTGAAGCTTCTTTAAATGAAGCAATTGCGAATGATCCAAATAACAAAATTTTACATTATGTTATTGGTACAGTTTATTCTGAATTGAAACAAAACGAAAAAGCTGAAAAAGCATTGAACAAAGCGTTGGAGCTTGATGCAAATTTCGCTGATGCTCAATATCAATTAGGAGCCGTTTTAATTGGATGGGCAGCTGATATTCGTAAAGAAGCAAACAACTTAAAACCTGGTGACAAACGTTACGATGTAATGAACAAAGAGGCAGATGAAATCTACAAAAGAGCTTTACCTCCTTTAGAAAAATACATCTCTACTTACCCAGATGATAAAGTAGTTTTAGGTATTATGTCTAAATTATACAGAAGTTTAGGGAACATGGAAAAATCAGCAGAATTCAAAAAAAGAGCTGAACAATAATTTCAAAAAATTGTATTTAAAAAGAGGGTGATTTTTCATCCTCTTTTTTTTGTTTAAAATATTGAAAATAAATTATGAAGCAATAAAATAAATATTTACCTTTGCATCCTTAAATAAAAATGCTGTAAACTTTATTTTATACAGTAAACTATTAATCTCTTTCGGATTTTATAAAGTTATTCGAAATACAAGTAATAAAGCCACATGGCAGAAAACAAAATTATCGGTCAAGGTAATGCCGATTTCGACTGGGATGCATTAGCATTAGACGGTTATTCATTAGTTCAACGTTCTGAGTATTCTGATCGTTACGAGAAAACTTTAACTTCTATCAATGAAAAGGAAGTAGTTGAAGGTACAGTGATCGCTATCACTAAAAGAGAAGTTGTAATCAACATTGGTTACAAATCTGAAGGAGTTGTTCCAGTTGGAGAATTCCGTTACAATCCAGAATTAAAAGTTGGAGACAAAGTAGACGTATTTGTAGAAGTTCAAGAAGATCGTTTCGGTCAATTGATCATTTCTCACAAAACTGCTCGTATGCACAAAGCATGGATTCATGTTAATGATGTATTACGTACAGGAGAAATCATTACAGGTTACGTTAAATGTCGTACAAAAGGTGGTCTTATCGTTGACGTATTTGGTATTGAAGCTTTCTTACCAGGTTCTCAAATCGATGTTAAACCAATCCGTGACTACGATGTATACGTTGGTAAAAACATGGAATTCAAAGTTGTTAAAATCAACCAAGAATTTAGAAATGTTGTTGTTTCTCACAAAGCTCTTATCGAAGCTGAGTTGGAAGAACAAAAGAAAACAATTATCTCTGGTTTAGAGAAAGGTCAAGTATTAGAAGGTACGGTTAAAAACATTACATCTTACGGTGTATTCATCGATTTAGGTGGTGTTGACGGATTAATTCACATTACAGACTTATCTTGGGGACGTGTTAACCATCCAGATGAGATCTTAGAATTAGATCAAAAATTAAATGTTGTTATCTTAGATTTCGATGACGATAAAAAACGTATTGCTTTAGGATTAAAACAATTACAACCACATCCATGGGATGCTTTAAATGCTGATTTAAAAGTTGGTGATAAAGTTTCTGGTAAAGTTGTAGTTATGGCTGACTATGGTGCTTTCGTTGAAATCGCTGCTGGAGTTGAAGGATTAATTCACGTATCTGAAATGAGCTGGTCTCAACATTTACGTTCTGCACAAGATTTCATTTCTGTAGGAGATACAGTTGATGCAATCATCTTAACATTAGATCGTGAAGAGCGCAAAATGTCATTAGGTATTAAACAATTAATGCCAGATCCATGGGAAAACATCGAATCTAAATATACAGTTGCTTCTAAACACTTAGCTAAAGTTCGTAACTTTACAAACTTCGGTGTATTTGTTGAATTAGAAGAAGGTGTTGATGGATTAATACACATTTCTGACCTTTCTTGGCAGAAAAAAATCAAACACCCATCTGAGTTCTGCAAAGTTGGTGATGAAATGGATGTAGTTGTTTTAGAAATCGATAGAGAAAATCGTCGTATTTCTTTAGGACACAAACAATTAGAAGAAAACCCATGGGATGTATTTGAAACTATCTTCGGAGAAGGTTCAATTCACCAAGGAACAATCATTGAAAACAAAGATAAATCAGGAATCGTAGCTTTACCTTACGGGGTTGAGGGTATCTGTCCTTCTAAACACTTACGTAAAGAAGACGGAACAAATGCGAAAGTTGAGGAAACTTTAGATTTCAAAGTAATTGAATTCAATAAAGAATCTAAGAAAATTGTTGTTTCTCATACTCGTTTATTCGAAGAAGGTGATGACAAAGCTCCAGTTTCTGCGAAAGCTTCTTCTAGCAAAAAACCTGCTGGAAACGGAAATAGCACAGCTCAAGCGGTTAAAAATTTAAATCAAAATACAGAGAAATCTACATTAGGTGATTTAGATGCTTTATCTGCATTAAAAGCTAAAATGGAAAAAGGAGAATAATTAATTCTTTTTAATATTTGAAATAGGCTGCTAGAAATAGTAGCCTATTTTTTTTACCTTTACTTTATGAAGGTAGAAATCGTAAAAAAAGAAAATCAAACTACAGCAAATTGGGCTGGAGGAACAACAACAGAATTGTTCATTTATCCGAAAGAAACATCTTTTGTTAATCGTGATTTTGATTTTAGAATCAGCACAGCTACTGTTGAAGTAGAAGAATCTACTTTTACCATATTTCATAAATTAAATCGAATTCTAATGATCTTAGAAGGCGAATTAGAAATCAACCATACTGATCGTTATTCAAAAGTTTTAAAGAAATTAGATCAAGATGCATTTCATGGTGAATGGCCAACAACTGCAAAAGGGAAAGTCACGGATTTCAATTTAATTTTCACAGATAAAATTGAAGGAAACGTTGATTCTTTAGATCTTCCTGAAAATGCTGAATTAGCAATTACCAATGAATTCACTTACGATTATAAAGCAGTCTATTTATTAGAAGGTCATTTGTTAATCAATAATAAATACGAATTACATCCAAACGATTTTGTGATTCTTTCTGAAATTAATGAAAATGAAGAAGCGACAATTAAGGGGTTGTCAAAATCTTTGATTGTTGAGGTAAATGTTAGACGGAAATAAATTTTGGACTTCTTCCGAAATTTCGGAATCGCTCAGTCCGCAGATTTTTGATTTTGAATTATTGACCACTTATAAGATGATTAGACCAAACCAAGAAGTTACTCGTTTTTTAATTGAATTGAATCATCCTTTCATTGAAGAGATTAATGAATTAAGAACGATAATTTTAAGTTCCGAGAAAGAAATCGTTGAAAACATTAAATGGAATGGACCAAATTATATGTTCAATAACCAAGACTTTTTGACGATGAGAATTAATCCACCTAAAAAAATACAGTTGATATTTCATAGAGGTGCAAAAAAACTGCAACAACCAGAAAATAAATTGATTCAAGATGCTTCTACTCTATTAGTTTGGAAAGAAAATGATCGAGCGATTTTAGAGTTAAATTCGTTAGATCAAATCAGAAAAAACAAAACAAATCTTATTGAAATAATTGAGAAATGGATTTGTGCTTTGTAGATTTTAAAAGTATTTTTGAATATTTTATGAAATTCGGGTAGTTATTAGTTAGCAGAAATTTAAAACATTCAATACAAACAAAATGAAATTCAACTATTACTTGATAATCTCAACATTAATTTGCTTAATATCTTCATGTAATCAAAAAGCTGAAATTAATGAAGCCGAAATATATTCATTAATAAATGAAGTGATATTTGATGATTCTATAGTTGTAAATAATGTATGTTGGAATTTTAACAAACTGAGTTTAGACAAGGATATGCTTAAAGAGTTTTCAAACGAAGACATTGAATTCAATGAAAAAATTAAATTAAAATTTAGGAATTTGAAAGTCAAACCTAACAAAATAATACACTTTCATTATAACTATAAACTTGGTGATTATGCAAAAATTGATTCGACTTGTAATGAAAATTCAGTAGTGCATTTATCAGTTCCATTTGTATCAGTCAATCGAAAAAAAATTTTAATAGATATTCAATATGATTGCAATTGTATGTTAGGTGGAAGTGGAGGAAAGTACTTATATGAAAAAATTAAGGGTCATTGGAAACTAAATAAAAGTTTTGATGAATGGATCAGTTAAAAAAACATCTGCTAACAGGTGTTAGGCAACAAAGGGCAAAAAATACTGTACCTGTTAGCCCGCTGTCGCTTAGCACCAAAACGTTAAAGCCAATTTCAAAAAAAACGTCTACGGTTTGACAAAAAATAAAAAAATGAACCTATTTAAAATAATAATTATAACGGTAATTGTAGGACTTTTTTCTGTTTTAATATTTTTTTATTATGCTTTTAGAGATACGACATGGGGAGGTTGGACACCGCCTGACGTGTCTTTAAATTTGAATAATAAAGAAAAAAATGGATTGAAAATTTTGAGAAAAATTATCAAAGCACTTTTGACTATATCGGCTTGGACAATGGATATGAAGAAGACTCCATTATTTACATAACTTTAAACTGTCATAAAAGATCAATTCTTGAGAATAATCACGTTATAGATATAGAGACATTTACAAAAGAATTATGTAAGAATTTTCTCTCTAATTCTGACAATAGTAGAACTCAGAAATACATAAAATTTTCATATTATCAATTAGTGGAAAAAAATAAAAAAAATACAATGTTATTAGACTTTTTCTATTTTAAAAATTTAGACAGTATAGTGAAATTAGAATGAAACTGAGTGATAATTTAACTCAAAATCAAGAAAAAAACTGGCTATAACAGGTGTTAGATGCCATTGAAAATGCTGGGTAAAACGAGAAAAAGAAATCGAACCGAAAGAAATTAATGACTATAAAATGAAAACTCTAATTTTTACATCAATCTTATTTTTGACTTTTAGTTGTGGAATTTCAAATAAAATAGATATTACCAAAAATGAAAATTTTAATGACGTTATTATCTTATCCTCAATTGTTCAAAAAGAATTCGTGAATTACAGAAATACATCTATCAATATTATTGATATTGAGAAAAAAGATAGCTTAGACAGAATTTCTAATCATTTTTCGAGTATAAATATAGAATCAAAAAGAAATGGCTATTGCTTGACATATAAGAGGATGAAAAATGACTCGGTGAAGCAATTGACAAACGAAGAACTAGATTTTGCTAAACACATAAAGTTTATTGAAAAGACTAAAACTACAAACTTTGAATGTGAAATTTGGTTTGAATTTCCAGAAAGATTTTACCGAATTAAAAAAATAATAATTTACAAAAAATAAAACCTCAACTAACAGGTATTAAGCAACAAAGGTCAAAAAATACTAAACTACTTCAAGTCGCTGCCACCAATCAAATTATCATAAAATAAAATCACTGAATTTCTTAAGATAAACTATTCAAATAGCATCAACTTCACTTCCCAATCCTAAAATCATGTCCTGAAGGATTTTCGAAAATTCTTAATTCGAATAAATGGGTGATTGCGAAAATGTGATCAAAAATATCAGCTACGATTGCTTCGTAAGGTTCAAATTCTTTTACAGTTGTGAAACAATAAACCTCAATTGGAACACCTGTTTCTTTTGCTTCTAATTGACGAATCATTATCGTCATTTCTTTGTTTACATGAGGATTTTGGCGAATATAAAACTCTATATATCTTCTAAATAATCCAATATTCGTTTGTCGACGACCATTTAATTCATCACCATCTTTAAAACCAAATTCTTTATTGTATTTTTCAATTTCTTGCTCTCTCTCAATAATAAATTCTTTGATAATTTTCACTTTTTTCAAACGATCCAAAAGTTCGGGTGAAGCAAATGAAATTGAATCAATTTGTAAGTTGATTGATCGTTTGATTCTCCTTCCATCCGATTCTTTCATTCCTCGCCAATTTTTAAAAGAATCTGAAATAAATGAATAAGTTGGAATTGTACTGATTGTTTTATCAAAATTTCTAATTTTCACCGATGAAACATTAATTTCAACCACATCTCCATCAGCTCCATATTTATCCATTGTAATCCAATCACCGATTCGAACCATATCATTCGATGATAATTGTAAACTACTAATAAATCCAAGAATTGTATCTTTAAAAACCAACGCAACAATGGCTGTCATAGCTCCCAATGAAGTCACAAAAAACATTGGTGTTTGATCCGTTAATACAGACAACATCATAATAATAAAAATACTTGTAGATGTTATCTTAGCAATTTGAAAGTACGATTGGATTGGTTTATCTTGGTATCGAATATTTTCATGAATAATATCTCTAAATGAACTTAGACAACGATTCACAGAAATCATAATCACAAACACAATTAATAAATGTGCGAAACGCAAGCAATAAGAATTTATTAAAGGATATTGATAAAAAACAATCGATAAAAAATATTCCATCAACAACAAAGGAACAAGATTCGCTAAAGATCTAAAAACCTTATATTTTACAAAATAATCATCCCAAGTAATAGTTGTTTTATCAACAAAAGCGACCACTAATTTGGCGATAACAAATCTAGAAATCAACCATAAAATATAAGCTGTTACAATTAAACAAATAAATAATCCAATGGCCCAAAAAGGAGTATGATTTTCGTATTTAATTTCATCAAATATTCTTCCATTTTCATTTTGAATAAAATATAAACTTCTAATCCAATTGATGATTGATTCTTTCATTTTGTTAATTTTAAACAAAAATACAATTTTGAAGAAACAAACAATCTATTTATTTGGTTGGATTACATTAGTTGTATTTCCTATTCCCACATTCTTGGTTTTAGGTTACTTTGAAGAAAAATCATTTACTGAATTAATCGATTTAAATTCTATTTGGAGTTTAAACAATTTAATCGGAATTCTAATAGGAATCATTTATGCCTTTATCGCGTTAAAATTACTTCAGGCTCCTGTTTTTGATGCATTACCAGATCGAATTGAAACAACAATCCGAGAGATGAAATTAAGCACTATTGACATGATTTTTTTATCATTATGTGCAGGAGTTGGAGAAGAATTACTGTTTCGTGTTGGTGTTCAATATTATCTTGGTCCTTGGTTAACGGCATTTATTTTTGTGGCAATTCATGGTTATTTCAACCCTTTTAATTGGCGAAAATCACTTTATGGAGTAATCGTGTTTCCATTTATTTTATTGATTTCATTTGCCTATGAGACTTTTGGTTTATGGTTTTGTATAGCTGCACATTTCTCATATGATCTTGTGCTATTTTTAGCAATCGGATTTGATGATGAAGATGATGTTGATGAATAATATCAACTTAATTTTCTAATTCGATTTTCAATCTATTTGTGTGATGAACAATTAAACACGTCGGTACTACAATTTGACGATCAATTACTAATAATTCAAAATACCTCAATTGACATAGGCTTTCAGGTAATTCTAACAAAAATCCAGCATTCGTTAAATATAATTCTTTTAAATTCTGAAGATTACCCATTTCTTTAGGAAGATATTCTAAATAATTTCGATCTAAATATACGAAGCGCAACGAAGAACATTCACCTAGTTCTTTTGGTAAATATTTTAATTCATTAAAATTCAATTGAATCTTCGTTAATTTCTTTAAATTGCCGATAGTAGCAGGAAGTGAATCCAATTTATTTTGATTTAACCATAATTGTTCTAAATTTTGCAATTCCCCGATTTGATCAGGTAATTTTGTAAGTCGATTGTACTGAACAGATAAAATTCTTAATTTTTTCAATTGACCAATTTCTGGAGGTAATGAATCAAGTTCATTTTTTCCGATATATAATTCTTCTAAATTTTCTAATTCGGCAATTCGAGGTGATAACTTTTTAAGCTGATTTCCAAACAATTTTAACACTTTAACATCTTTGTAATCAAATAATTCTTCTGGAAGTTCTGTTAATCTTTTTTGGGATAAATTAATCGTATTGTTTCTTCTCATTACAACCATTTGTGCAACTAATTGTTGACAAAAAAGAAAATAAAAGCAAAAAAAAATCGTTTTATACATTAAATTGTAATTCGTTTAAATTTAATTAAAAATTTATACATTTATAAAATTAAAGATCTAATATGATTTATGGCATTAGATTTGAAGTGTACTAGAAACTAAAAAGAGAGAGTTATGAAAATGTTTAAATTAGGATTGATCGCATTAAGTCTTGTAGTAAGTTCATTATCTTATTCACAAGAACAACAAAAGAAAACTCCAGAACAAAGAGCTGCATTAAAAACAGAAAGATTGGCTAAAGAATTATTATTATCTCCTGAACAAAAAGAGAAAGTATTAACGCTTTATACTGGAATTGCTCAAAAAAATGATTCAGCTAGAAAAAGCACTTCACTTTCAAAAGATCAAAAAGAAGTAGCTATCAAATCTAACAATCAAGCTAGAGTTGAACAAATGAAGACAATTTTGAATGAACAACAATACACAAAATTTCAAGCTATTGAAGCTAAAAAAGCTGAAAAACAAGAGGCTCGAAAAGAAGCAAAACAAAATGTCAAAAATCAAAGAAACAAAGCTAAAGTTAAAACTGAAAGCGTAATCGAAGAAGTTGAAGAAGAACTTTAATTTCTAATAAGTATTAAAAAAAGAAAGGCGATCATAATTGATCGCCTTTCTTTTTGATTTAATAAATTCTATTAATTATGTGCTGCAGTTTCTGTAGAACCTACTTCCACTCTACCTGGATAAACTTTTAAAGCTTCACCTAAACAAATTACAGCTTTACGTAATGAATCTTGATTTAATACATACGCAATACGTGCTTCTTGTGTTCCTGCATCTTTAGAAGAATAGAAACCATTTGCTGGTGCCATCATTACTGTTTGACCTTCAAATTCGAATTCTTCTAATAACCATTGACAAAATTTCTCAGCATTATCAACTGGGAATTTAGCAACACAATAGAAAGCTCCACTTGGTTTAGGACAATAAACACCAGGAATACTGTTTAATCCATCTACCATAATATTTCTTCTTTCTACATATTCAGCAACAACATTATCGAAATAAGATTGAGGTGTATTTAAAGCTGCTTCAGAAGCAATTTGATCAATTGTTGGAGGAGATAAACGCGCTTGACCGAATTTCAACGCTGCTGCCATTACCTCTTTATTTTTTGTAATTAAAGCACCGATTCTAGCTCCACACATAGAGTAACGTTTAGAAACTGAATCAATCATAATTACATTATCTTCGATTCCTTCTAAATTCATTACAGAAAATGGAACCGCTCCATCATAGCAAAACTCACGGTAAACTTCATCAGCAAATAAAAATAAATCGTGTTTTTTAACGATGTCTCTCAATTGCTCTAATTCACTTTTTGAATATAAATAACCTGTTGGATTTCCTGGGTTACAAATAACAATTGCTTTTGTTTTAGAAGTGATTTTTTTCTCAATTTCTTCAACTGGAGGTAAGGCAAAACCAGTTTCAATATATGAAGTTACTGGAACAACATTCACACCAGCTGTAACAGCAAAACCGTTATAATTAGCATAAAATGGTTCAGGGATAATAATTTCATCACCTAAATCACATGTTGTCATGAAACCAAAAATTAATGCTTCAGAACCACCTGTTGTGATTAAGATATCTTCTGCATTAACATTGATACCTGTTTTTTGGTAATAAGCCGCTAAATTTGTTCTATACGATTCAAAACCTGCAGAGTGACTATATTCAATCACTGTACGATCCATATTTTTAATAGCATTCAATGCTACTTCTGGCGTTTCAATATCAGGTTGACCAATATTTAAATGGTAAACAATTTTACCTTGTTTTTTAGCTGTTTCTGCATAAGGCACCAATTTACGAATTGGTGAAGCAGGCATATCGTTCGCTTTTGTAGAAATTTTTGGCATATTCTCTTTAATTTTAAAGCAAATTTAAAGAGAAAGTTGCAATTCTCTCAATCTATTTTAAGTTCTTTTTAAAAAAGACGTTGAAAGTTTATTATTTAACAACTTAAAGAATGTAAATTTCAATTTTACATTGAATAATTTATTTCTCAAAGCCTTCAAAACTAAAATAATCACTTACTTTTGTCTCGAATAAATTTCAACAAAATGATCCGAAATCTAATATTCATTTCAATTTTATTATTTGTTTTCATTTCCTGTAAAAACAAATCTCAAACATGCACTAGCCCTGTTCATGAATTAAAATTATTGGATTCACTTGAAAAGATTGAAAATCAAAGAAAAAATCAAAATCTATCTGAAAAATTATTTGAAAATTTCAATTTAGTTGATATTCAAAAAATAAATAAATCTATAAAAGTAGATTTGAAATATGCTACTTCAGACAATTTCATGAAAATAAAATTGTACGATAAATTATCGAAAGCTTATTTACAAAAAGATGTTGCTGAACGCCTTTCGAAATGTCAAGACTTTTTAACTTCAATCGATTCAAAATTATATTTACTGATTTATGATGCTGTTCGACCTTTAAGTACGCAACAGAAAATGTGGGATGCATTGGACACGATTCCATTTCAAGATCGTACGAAATTTGTTTCTAATCCTGAAAATGGAAGTGTACACAATTATGGTGCTGCAGTTGATTTAACCATTTGTAATTCAAAAGGTGAACCTTTAGATATGGGGGCCGGTTATGATGATATTCGCAAAATAGCTTACCCAAGTTTGGAAGATCAATTTTTAGCTTCAGGCGAGCTTACGATTGAACAAATAGAAAATAGAAAATTACTTCGAAAAGTTATGACTTCTCAAGGTTTTATTAATATTCCTTCTGAATGGTGGCATTTTAACGCATGCCGAAGAGATGAAGCCAAAAGAAAATACCCTCAATTACTAGAAGAATAATGAATTTTCTTTAATCAGATTAGAATTAAAAAAAGAATGTAAATTATGATAAATGGAAAATAAGTAATTCAAAAAAATTCTATTTTTGTTTTAATGAAACTATATTTTAAATTGTTTTTTCTAGTACTTGCTTTCCACTCAATAAGTTTGAGTCAAAGCATAATTGAAGATACAGTTATAAATAGAAAATCATTCGAAACTTCTTTCACAGCAACAAAACCTAAAATTGATGGAGACATCTCTGATGATGTTTGGCAGAAAGCAAAACCTTATTCTGATTTCCGTCAAAACTTTCCGAATTATGATGTTCCAGCAAGTCAACAGACTGAAGTTAGAGTAATTTATGACAATTCCTCTATTTACATTGCTGCTAAGATGTTTGATACGCATCCTGATAGTATCGCTCGACAATTAGGCTCTAGAGATAATGATTTATATGCCGATCAATTTCGTTTGGTAATTGATACCTATAACAAACAACAAGATGCTTTTGATTTTACTGTTTACGCTTCAGGTGTACAAGTAGATAGTCGTTTTTCAGATGGAAACTATAATGCCGTTTGGGAAAGTAAAGTTAAAATCGATGAAGACGGTTGGACAGCTGAAATTAGAATCCCCTACTCGGCAATTCGTTTTCCGGTTGCTGATGAACACTTATGGGGAATTCAATTTACAAGAAAAATAGCTCGAAATGGTGAATTCCTTCAATGGGCTTTAACTCCAAGAGGCGTAAATAATCCATTAAAATATTGGGGAGAATTGACAGGTCTTCATCACATTAAAGCACCTATTCGGTTATCACTTACACCTTTTGTTACAGGTATAACAAGTCATTATCCATATAATACTCCTGGACAAAGTGATTTTTCACAACGTTTAGCTGGTGGAATGGATTTAAAATATGGCTTAAATGATTCATATACATTGGATGTAAGTCTACTTCCCGATTTCACACAAGTTCAAAGTGATAATTTGGTAAAAAATTTAGGCGCGTTTAAACAACAATATGATGAACAACGTCCTTTCTTTCAAGAAAATACAGATTTATTTAACAAAGGTGGCTTGTTTTATTCTAGAAGAATTGGAGGTTTACCTACAAGACATTATGATGTTGAAAATAATTTAAACGCAGGGGAAACAATTATTTCAAATCCCAATTCTACAAAACTGTTGAATATTGCCAAAGTTTCCGGTAGATCAAGTAAAGGTTTAGGTATCGGTGTTTTGAATGCAGTTCTGGACAATACATACGCAACCATAAAAGATTCTCTTGGCAATACTCGAAAAGAATTAGTCGAACCATTTTCTAATTACAACATCACAGTATTAGATAAACAATTGAAAAATAGTTCAAACGTGTATTTTATTAACACAAATGTTTATCGAGCTCAAAATTATGAATTAGCAAATACTACAGGAATTGGAGGACAATTAAACAACAATAAAAACACCTATTATATTGCAGGGAACGGAGTAATGACAAATGTATTCGACATGGATACTTCAAAAAATCGTTACAAGGATAATTATGGTTTTCTATATTTTTTAGCTGGTGGAAAAAGTAGTGGAAAGTTTACATTTAATATTAGCTCATCAGGAATTAGTCCAACATTCAATAATAATAATTTAGGAATAACTCAAGAAGTAAATTTTATAAGTAATTCAATTGATGGAAATTACAATCAATTTCTACCTTTCAAAAACTTTGTAAATGGTGGTTTTGGAGGAGGAATAAACCACATCATCAATTATAGTACACATACCTTTAATCAAATGCGTTTTTTTGCGAACGGTTATTTAACTTTCAAAAATTTCTCATCCATCAATCTTGATGCAGCTACTTCACCATGGGGGGAAATCGATTATTATGAACCTCGAGTTGATGGTCGCTATTTTCATAGAACAAAAAACTTTTATGCGAATGTTAATTACAGCTCGGATTATCGAAAAAAGTTTACTTACAATGCCTATTTTTGGGGAGGATCTACAGGTTTAGTTTCAGAAACGATTGGCTACAACCCATTTTTCGGAATCGGTTGTGGACCAAAAATGAGACTTTCAAATAAATTAACTATCGCAGCAAATGCATCTTATTCAGAAGACAATAAAGATCGTGGATGGGTTAATTTTGATTCAAACGGAGATATTATTTTTGGAGTTCGCTATTTAACAAATGTATCTTATGACTTCAATATCAGATACATGTTTAAGAACAACTTATCCTTAACATTAATAGGAAGGCATTATTGGGTTAGAGGTCATTATGGTAGTTTCCATAATCTTTCAGATAAAGGTGAATTATTGGATGATACACAATACGCAGAAAACCATGATTTCAATTTCAATGCAATTAATGTGAACATGCTTTTTGAATGGCAATTTGCACCTGGAAGTTTTGCAACGCTTTCATGGAAAAACAATATCAATAGTGATAGTCAAACTATTATTAATCAATTTGATAAAAACTTTAAATCAACTTTTACTTCAAGTCAACTAAATACTTTATCACTAAGAGTGATTTACTTTTTTGATGTCCTTTATTTGAGAAAGAAGCAGGTGGTGAATAAAGTTTAGGAGAATTAAATTTTTATATCAGTTTTGTTTTTCCAAAATTAATACATACCTTTAACGTTAGTAACGCAAAACGTCTTTAATGATTAAAGAATTTGGGGATAAAGAATCTGAAAAAATTTGGAATGGTTTAAGTTCAAAAAAATTACCTATTGACATACAAAATGTAGCAAGAAGAAAATTGAGAATGATTAACAATTCAAATGATATTAATGATTTAAGAATTCCTCCGGCAAATAGATTAGAGAAACTAAAAGGAAATCTTTCAAATTATTACAGTATTCGAATAAATAATCAATGGAGAATAATTTTTATTTGGGAGAATAACGATGCTTATGATATTAAAATAGTTGATTATCATTAAATTAATTTAAAATGGAAAAATTAAACAATGTACATCCTGGAGAAATTTTATTAGAAGAATTTTTAATTCCTCTTGAAATTACTGCTTATAGACTTGCGAAAGAAACGTATATCCCTCAAACAAGAATATCTGAAATAATAAAAGGTAATAGAAGAATTACAGCAGATACAGCTTTACGATTCTCAAAATATTTTGGAACAAGTGCTAAATTTTGGCTAGGTCTTCAAGATGATTACGATCTTGAAGAAGAAACAACAAATAAAGAAAATGAATTAAATAACATTAAACCTATGAATACGAACGCAGCTTAATTTTTTTATAAGCTATTTCAAAGCTCCTTCTTTCAACGAACAAGTAGAAATAAATACTTTTTCAACTCCTAATTTTTCGATGATCCATTGCACTTTCACAGCTGCAATTGGTGCCATTTTCTTTCTAATAGCGATTATTCGTTCATTTGTATCTCGTTGTGCTTCTGATGAAAGTATAATTTCTTCAATCACTTGAATAAAACGCTCGAAAGGTAATTCAATCATCGCCACTTCATCTTTGATATCTTGATCATGAACCATTTCGTAGAATGTCTCAAACGTTCCTGAAGCTCCAATTAATATTTTTTCTTTTTTCCCTTCGAAATAATTACCCGCTTTTTCATCTAACCAATTTTTTACTATAGCAATATCCTCTTTCCTCATTGGATCAGAAAAAGTAAACTCCTGAAATATGCGCAATAATCCAATATTTAAACTAACTAGATTTGAAATTCCATTTTTATCAGCAAAAATGAATTCTGTACTTCCTCCTCCGATATCCATGATTACAGCTGGTTCACTGAAATCATAAGACCAACTTACTCCTTTGTAAATCAACTCAGCTTCAATTTCACCTGTAATGACTTTTATTTCAATTCCTGTTGCTTCTTTTACAGCAGTTATAAAATCATTTGAATTTTCAGCATCCCTAATTGCCGATGTACCAAACGCATTGATACGTTCTACTTTAAATTCAATACATTTATTTTTGAAATTCTCTAAACATGCTAATCCTCTTTCAAATGCATCTGGAGCAATTACTCGTTTATTAATCCCTCCCATTCCAATCGAAACTCCTTCTTTTGCCGAGTGTAAAATTTCAAAATGGTCATCAATTACATCAGCAATTAATAAATTAAATGTATTTGTTCCTAAATCAATTACTGCTACGTTCATATTAAGATTTTTTAACCCATTGAAAAATTTGTTTCAATCGAATTCTGTGACCAAATTGTAAGATTCCATTTGAATATAAACGACCAGCTAAATTCAAAACTAAAAATGTTGAAATAATTAATATCAATAATGACAAATACATTTCATACGCATGATCTGGTGCATAACCTTGTGCTAATTTTACCATTACTACTACAGGAGCTGTAAATGGTAAATAATGAAATAACTGAGCCAATGGTCCTTCTGGACTTTCAAGCACATAATATCCACCATACAATGCGAAAATCAGTAAAAAGATAAGTGGCAACACGAATTGTTGACCATCATTTTCTGAACCAGTTGTTGCACCAATAGCTGCAAATAAAGCTCCATAAAAGAAATAACCAACGATAAAAAACAATACAAAATAAACGGTCATCGTTGTGAAATTGATTCTTTCATAGATCAATTGTACAAATTGATTGTACTCTTTTGCTGTAAAAAATTGTTCTTGATATGTTTGATTTTGAACTTCAGCTGTCATTTGAGTTATATTCAAATTTGTTGCTTCTAACATGTTTGGGAATAAAGTCTCTCGCATGAAATACAAACCAAAACCAATAACAATTAACCAAATTAGAAATTGAAAAATCGCAGTTAAACCAACACCAATAATTTTCCCTAACATCAATTGATTTGGAGTAACGCTTCCCAATAATACTTCAACAATACGATTACTTTTTTCTGTCGAAACGCTTCTTAAAATCGTCATTCCAAATAAGAAAATAAAGACGAAAATCATTGCTCCATAAAAGAACCCTACCCAACCTCTCATGTCAGAAGATTCATCTTTCGGATCGTAAACGTTTTTATAACTCAATGAAATTGGCTGTTTTATCTTTCTAAATTCAGAAAGTTTTAATTTAGTAAATTGAGAAACCAATACTTCTTCCAATCTTCGTTCAAATTGATACTGAACTCTAATTTGCATTTTCATCGAAGGCTTTTCTCTGTAAAAAACAAAACCTGTTTTATTAGACAATACTTTGTTATTTACTTCTAACATCGCATCAAATTTCTGATACTTTTTAGCTGCCGCGAATTCTTCTATTTCTATGTATCCATCTGCAAAAGAATAATCAATCGCCTTGTCTTCATGTGCCATGATTTTGTTTTCCATAATACCTGCTGGATCAACAATCAACACATTCCAATGTTGCTTCGATTGACCTTCAATAGAAAACAAAACATATACTAAAGCTAAAATTGTTATCGGACCAAATATCGACAACAAAAGAAATGAACGTGTTCCAAGTCGCTCTTTCCATTCTCTTAATGCAATTAACCAACTATTTCTCATGCTATTTCTTTGTTATTATTTGAAACTAAATCAATAAATACTTCCTGCATTGTCGGTGTAACTTCCCAAGCGGCTTCCATGTTTACCTGTCCAACCAATGCTCTTAATAAATCATCAAATTTGTTATCGCCTCTCATAGAAACTCGAACAATAAAACGATCATCGCTTAAAACTTCTTTATCGACAATTTCAAAACCAGTCCACAAAGCATTGACAAAACCTAACATATTTCCTTTGAATTTAATAGCGTACAAGCCACTTTTACGTTCATCTTGTAAAGCAGTAATTGAATTCTCTGCAATTTTTTTAGACGAATTAATCAAAGCAACACGATCACACATTTCTTCAACGCTTTTCATATTATGAGAAGACAAAATGATTGTTTTTCCTTTCGCTTTCATTTCAATCAATTCTTGTTTGATTAATTCCACATTCAAAGGATCAAAACCACTAAAAGGTTCATCTAAAATCAATAACGAAGGATTGTGTAAAACAGTACAAATGAATTGAACCTTTTGTGCCATACCTTTCGACAACTCTTCAATTCTTTTCTTTCTCCATGCTTGAATTTCAAATTTATCCAACCAATAATTCAAAGTTGTTTGAATATCTCTTTTTGACAATCCCCTCAATTGACCAAGAAATATTGCTTGATCTTCAACGGTCATCGTACGATACAAACCTCTTTCTTCCGGTAAATAGCCAATATTCGCTAAATGTTTTTGAGAAAGTATATCTCCATCAACGAAAACAGAACCTTTATCTGGTTCTATTATTCGATTGACAATTCTTATTAAAGTGGTTTTACCAGCTCCATTTGGACCAAGTAAGCCATATATTTCTCCTTTGTTTACGGATAACGAAACATCATCCAAGGCAATTTTTCGATAAAATGATTTCGAAATATTTCGGACTTCTAACATCTTTTTTTCCATAACATCGAAGATAAGTTTAAATTAAGTAGCGTTTTGAATGTGTTTAATTACTTGTTCATTGTTGATTGTTAATTTCTGTTTGAGATAATCTAACTTATTAATCAAGAAATATATAATGAACTTAATATTTTTTGAACCATTTAGGAATACAAGGCAGCTAGATACAAAATGAGCATTATCTTTTAATTATCAACTTTCAACTATTCATTTTAAATAAGACAATTGATTCAAAAAACAAAAAATATGAATTAAATTCGCAACAAGATGGAAGAGCAAAAATATATTGATTTAAAAAAAATGATTGCAAGTAAGAATCCAAAGCTATTAAAATGGCTACCTGGATTTATTTTGAATTATTTAATTAGAATCATCCATCAAGAAGAAATCAATGATTTTTTAAGAAGAAATCATCATTTACAAAACATCGATTTTTGCATTCAAGTAGTTAAAGAATTTGAAATTGATGTTGATTTTGTTGGACTTGAGAATATTCCTAAGGAAGGTAAAATTGTTTTAGCTTCAAATCACCCACTTGGAGGAATGGATGCAATGGCATTAGTTGCTGGTTTAAAAGGTCATAGAGAAGATATCAAATTTGTTGTGAATGATTTACTTTTGAATTTGGTAAGTTTAAGAGGCATTTTCCTTGGAATAAATAAACATGGAAGAAACGGTGCTACCATGAAAGAACAATTACATGAATTATTTTCAAGCGATCAATGTATTTGCATTTTCCCTGCTGGATTAGTTAGCCGTAAAATTGATGGACAAGTAATTGATTTAGAATGGAAAAAATCATTTATCCCTTTATCTAAAGAATATAATAGAACAATTGTACCTGTTTTTATTGATGGAAAATTATCCAACTTCTTTTATCGACTTTCAAATTTCAGATCAAAAATAGGAATAAAAGCTAACATTGAAATGTTGTATCTTTCAAATGAAATGTTTAAATTGCGTAAGAAGAAATTGAAGATTACGATTGGAAAGCCAATCTTAGCAAGTGAACTTCCAAAAGATAAATCGGATAAAGCATTAGCTCAATATATTAAAGACATCGTCTATAATTTAAAATAACATTACAACAAAACGATATGAGTTTACAAAAAGAAATCATTGCACCAATTGATAAATCAATTTTAAAAAAAGAATTGTCAAGTGATCGTTATATTCGTAAAACGAGAAAAGGTGACAATGAAATTTATATTGTAAATCAACACAATGCTCCAAATGTTGTATTAGAAATTGGCCGTTTAAGAGAAGTGACTTTTAGAGCTTCTGGAGGAGGAACAGGAGAATCAATCGACTTAGATGAATTTGACGTAAATGATATTTGCTACGATCAATTAATCGTTTGGTCACCAGAAGATGAAGAAATTGTTGGTGGCTATCGTTTTATTAAATGTATAGATACTCTTTCTTCTAATAAAGATGAAATTTTACTTTCTACAAGTCACTATTTTGATTTTTCTGAAAAGTTCATAAAAGAATATTTACCGTTAACAATAGAATTAGGAAGAAGCTGGGTTCAACCAAATTTTCAACCAGCAGTGAATCCGAGAAAAGGTTTATTTGCTTTGGACAATATTTGGGATGGATTAGGGGCAATTGTTGTTAGTAATCCACATATTAAATATTTCTTTGGTAAAGTAACAATGTACCCAAATTATGATCGTGAAAGTCGTGATTTATTATTACACTTTATGCACCATTACTTTCCTGATAATGAAAATTTAATGACTCCTTTTCAACCTTTAGTTCAAGATTACAATAGAGATGAAGCTGAACAAATGCTTCAAGGACTTGAATTTAAAGATGGTTTTAAAGTGTTAAACAACTACGTTCGAAATAGAGGGGAAAATGTTCCACCACTTGTAAATATTTACATGCATTTGTCTCCAACAATGAAAACATTTGGAACAGCTGTAAATCCAGAATTCGGAAATGTTGAAGAAACAGGAATCCTAGTTACCATTCCAGATATCTATTTAGAAAAGAAAGAAAGACACATGACTTTTTAATATTAAAAAGCTGCTGTCAATAAATCCAACATTTCTGGTTTTCTACTTGCAGGTAATGAAATAGCTGAATTCGTTTTTTCTTCTATATAAATTCCATCCGAATGGTTTATAAATCCATTTACTGAAGCTTTTGGAGCTGAAGCAACACTCATTTCTGCAACAGAATTCAATTCTGAAATTCCCTCAGCATCTTTGTTTTCAGCTGCAATTTCAGCTATCGCAAAATCGTCTTGACTTGTTGGTTCGATACTGCTTTCTGAAAGTTCATAGTTTACAACTTCATCAGAAACAATCGGTGGAACGAAGTTAATTTCACTTTGAGGTATTCCTTTTTCAACTTCAGATTGAATTTCATTCTTCTTGCTTTTCATTTCAGGAATTTCAGCTTTATTAAGTTCAGCCATTTGTTTTGGTTGAATTTCAGATAATTTCTCATTGAACAAAGGGTAGGCTAAAAACAGTACTGCCAATACCGCAGCAATTTGAACCAACGGACGTCTAATAAAAATTTTATCTTGAGGATACAACGTCTTAATTGGAGTTGAATACCAAATTCCTTTTGAATGCGTTTTTTCAAACAATTCATCTAAATTTCTTTTCGTAGAAACTTTTGTTTTCAATGAATTTTCTGAATTCATCAATTCAATTTCAGAATAAAGCATTTTCAGTTGATTGAATTCTTCTTCTGAAGAACACCATTCTTTCAGTTGTTCTTTTTCAGTTGAAGTTAATTCTTCAAACGCTTTTTGGATAATTATATGTTCTAATTCTTTTTCCATATCTCAACGATTCATCATTGGATTAAATTCTTTTAATAAGTCCGCCAATTGTTTAGTTGCATAAAACAATCTAGACTTTACAGTTCCTTCATTTAGATCTAAAATCTCAGCTATTTCTTTTATCGAAAGTCCATCTTCATGTCTTAAAGAAAACACCTCTCGATGTTTACTATCAAGCTGTTGAATAGATTCATTATACGTGTTTTGAAAAATAGATTCATGCGTTTCTTTCAAAACATCATGTTGAGCTATCACATTTACATGATCAATTCCATTTGTTGTATTTTTTCGAACTTCTTGTTTTTTATATTCGTTTTTACACATGTTATTTGCAACAGAGTACACCCACGTTTTAAAAGTTCGTGAAGCATCAAATAATTCAGGTTTTTGAATGATTTTCGCAAATAAATCGTGAACAAAATCTTCTGCCTTTTCTCTATCTTTCCAAAGTAGACGTGTAAAATACCGTAATAAAGCATCCGCATAGCGAGCATACAATTCGTCAAATGCCTTCTTCTCCCCTTTAGAGATTGAAAGCATTAACTCCTCGTCACTAGACTTTTTATATGACGGTTTAAAAAACAGCATCAATATTTTTTCTTGATTTTCTGAACCTGTTCGTACTTTTTACTTTGAATAGAAATCCTATCTATTTCTTTGTCAATCTCTTTTACTTTCTGATTTTCCTTTTGATTAATGTATACATCTCTCAATTGCAACAACATTAATAAGTAATTAGAAGACAATGACTTCGCTTTCTCTGTTTGTGCTGAATTAGTAATTTTCTTTTCCAACACTTCATTCCACAAATATTCATTTTTGTAATAATTATTGAAACTTTGAGAATGAAACTCAAATACTAATCCAACAACATATAACTGTTCTTGAATCGATTGAAAGTATTCTTTTGGAGTTGTTAATGAAATAGAAATCAGTTTGATTTCATTGTCAGCAGTGAATTTCTTTAAATAATTTACATCAATCAGCTTTGAATTTTGAATAAAATATCCTTTTGATTTTAAATTACTTTTATACGCTTCACTTTGCAAGAAATCTAGAGAAATCAAAGTAATATCTGTTCTTAAATTTTCATTTAATTGTAAATATAAACAACCATAGGTATCATCAACTCCATGCGTAATTAACGTTCCTTTTTCTTGAACAGACAATAATATATCTTTGGAATATTGAATGGTTTCTAATGAAATTCGATTCGATTTTACCAGTAAATTTAAAAATTCCAAGGTTTTAGATTTATTACCAGTTATCCAATAATAAGCTGCCATTTGTAGTTGAACTTCTTGATTATAGGATTGTAATTGATATGCTTTTTGAAGTGAGGCAAACCGTGAAACATCATAATTTCCAGCTAAATAATTAAAGAAATGATATTCAAAAGATTCAGGAGCTGCTGATTGAAGATAATCAACCGTTTCATCCATTTTCGATTGTTTGTCTGCAGTTGGTGTTTTTTGTGTTCTTTGAATAGAAGATTGGGCTTTTACATTCGAAAACTCAACAGATTTTTTCTGAACAGTTGTTGAAATACTTTCTTTTTTGCTTTCATTTTTTTTAGAATCTGAATTAATACTTTTATTTTTTGAACCTTTAAAATTTAATTGAAGAGAAGATGAATCTTGTTGAATAATTTCCTTTTCAGATTCCATTGGAACACTCGAATTGTTTGTTGCAGGTGGATTTTTCTCTACCTGACCAATTAAAAAACTGGAACAAAAAAGTGTTAATATGAATAGTATTCGAGCGAACATAATGTGCCTTTTTATTGCTGTACATTCCAAAGATAAAAAGGTTCAAATGAAAATGGATTTTTTTTGAAATAATGTTTTGTATTTTTGAAATCAATCTAAAAATAATATGCAAGCAGCAGTTAACACTAAATATGGTTCACCAGAAGTTATTTCAATTCAAGAAATTGCAAAACCAACTCCTAAAGCTGATGAAGTTTTAATTAAAGTTCATTCAACTTCTGTAAATCGAACAGATTGCGGATTTCGAAATGCTGAATATTTTATTACACGATTAATTTTTGGATTATTCAAACCTAAAAAACAGATTTTAGGAACAGAATTAGCTGGAACAATAGAGAAAATTGGAAAAAATGTTACAACTTTCAAAATAGGCGACGAAGTATTTGGATTAAACACGTTTCAATTTGGAACACATGCGGAATATGTTTGTGTGAAAGAGAAAAAAGCAATTGTATTAAAACCTAGATCAATTTCTTTCAAAGAAGCAGGAGCTGTTTCTGATGGAGCATTTTTAGCTTATGCAAACATCAAAAAAATAGATTTCAGTAAAAATCCTCATATATTGGTAAACGGAGCTACTGGAGCTATCGGCACTGCAACCGTTCAATTAGCAAAATATTTTGGAGCTGAAGTAACTGCTGTTTGTAATACTAAAAATATCGAACTAATCAAGTCATTAGGAGCTGATCATATTTACGATTATTTAACTGAAGATTTTACAAAAAGTGATGCCAAATACGATTTCATCTTAGATGTAGTCGGAAAAAGTTCCTTTTTCAAATGCAAAAAGATTCTTAAACCAAAAGGAATTTACATATCATCAGAATTGGGTTATCTATCTCAAAATATTTTTTTAGCACTTTTAAAACCAATAATGTTTGGAAAAAAAGTATTATTCCCAATTCCTATAGATACTAAAAAAGACATACAGTTTTTCGGTGAATTAATTGAAAAAGGACAATATAAAGTTGTAATTGATCGTGTTTATACGTTAGATCAAATTATAGAAGCAACAAAATACGTTGAAACAGGAGAAAAAACGGGTAATGTTGTGATTTCTGTTGTTTAAGACTTTCTCCTTTGAAGAGCTTGTCCCGATTTTTTGTCGGGAAGGACCGAGGAGGATGAGAGCTGCGAACTCAATTCTGTATTTATAATCTACTTCCCCCTTTGAAGGGGGGCCGAGGGGGATGACATCCGTGAACTCAAATTTGTATTGATTCACTCCTTTCTTAGATTAACGTTGTCACCTCCATTAATCTCCTTGCGCTAACGCTTAGTCTTCGCAAATATATTTGCTCTACTCAAGGAGGGAAATCCAAAATTCTAACTTCAAAAAATGATATATTCTATCAAAACACTATATTATTCATTCTCTACCCTATTTTATCCATTTACAAACTATTAAGTCATTAAAATTCTTAATTTAAAGTTAAGTGTTAGACGTAACACTATTATAAAATAACCTTCTGGTTATCAGTATAAACAATTTAATTTTATGAGTCATGAATGCAACGATGAATGATTCCAAATCAACCCGCGAAAAAGTGATTTTAGTATTACTTGGAATCGACAAAAAATGGGTACGTTCTGATCAAGGTCAATGGACTGAATACATTGAATCAAAACATGAATTGACAAATCATGAAGAACCAATGTTAAAAACTAAAAAATGGTGGCAATTTTGGAAAAAAAGTTAAAGAAAAGTAAAACAAGCACTACACTATGAAAAGGGTATATTTATAATAAAATATACCCTTTCTTTTTGCCTAAAACTTTGTACATTTATAAAAAAGTTTTAGAAATGTCAGAAAATTTACCTCGCAGAAATTTTTTATCTCGCTTTGGATTAGCGCTTTCGTCTATTGTTGCTTTTCCATTAACAAGTCAATCTTCAACTATTCAAAATCAAAATTCTGAAAAAGAAATGAATCCTATCATAAAAATTAAACCATTAGGTTTCCAATGGGAAACTGCTGATCCTTTTTTATTTTGTGTACATCATGAAGATTATTTCCCTAAAGGAAATGAAAACATGGGACCAACAACTTCTTTGGATGGTAGACATTTAGGCGATGATTTTATCATAAAAGATGGGGTTAGAATGTATCATGGTAAATCTGTACCTGGCTTCCCTGGTCATCCACACAGAGGATTTGAAACGATTACCGTTGTTAGAAAAGGAATTGTAGATCACGCCGATTCATTAGGTGCAGCTGGTAGATACGGCGATGGTGATGTTCAATGGATGACTGCAGGAAAAGGTGTTCAACATTCTGAAATGTTTCCTTTAATACATCAAGATAAAGACAATACCATGGAACTTTTTCAAATTTGGCTGAATTTACCAAAGAAAAATAAAATGGTTGAACCGCATTTTAAAATGTTATGGAGAGATACTATTCCGAATTATAAACATGTTGATTCAAACAATAAAACGACAACCATTGAAGTTATCGCTGGTTCGATTGAGGAAATAAATGCTCCTGCTCCACCACCAAATTCTTGGGCTGCTGATAAAGCAAACGAAGTAGCTGTTTGGAATATTAAAATCGAAGCCGGTGGAACATGGACTTTACCAAAGGCTTCTGAAGGAATTAATCGTACGCTTTATTTTTATGAAGGAGATACATTAACGATTAATGAAACAGCTATTCCAATTTACAATGCAGTTGAATTAATAGCTTCACACGAGGTAAAATTAATAGTAGGTTCAAAAGATACAAGTATTTTAATTTTACAAGGAAGACCAATTGATGAACCAGTCATTCAATATGGACCATTTGTAATGAATACGAAAGCTGAAATCAATCAAGCATTTGAAGATTATCACGCAACGCAATTTGGCGGTTGGCCTTGGCCTCGCTATGATCAAGTTCACGACCGTGAAAAAAGTCGTTTTGCTAAACATGCTGATGGACGATTAGAAACTAAAAATAGTTAACTATAAAAGTGAAAAATAACTATCAAATTAAAGATATTTCAGAAAATGAAATCAAAGCTGTTCATCTTATGTGTAATGATGAATTGGGAGATGATTACATTACAGAAAATTTCCTAAAGGATAGTATTTCAAATAAAAATCAAATCG
>Ga0315909_10001926_pt1 | contig 27266 bp, 50 predicted proteins | sample LakEriMetagenome_11_FD_203527 | JGI IMG/M metagenome (GOLD analysis project Ga0315909, IMG submission 203527) | Freshwater fungal communities from buoy surface, Lake Erie, Ohio, United States - Buoy 2 MA125 | ecosystem: Environmental > Aquatic > Freshwater > Lake | place: USA: Lake Erie, Ohio... | reverse complement strand
ACCAACTTACTGTCCACAAGCGGAGCCACCTTCTACCTGACGGGTGTGCAACTCGAAGCCGGGGCAGTCGCCACGCCTTTTGAGCGCAGACCTTATGGGACAGAACTTCAGCTTGCACAGCGTTATTACTTAAGATATGGAACGACCACCACCGACTCACCTATGACAACAACTGGAGCGGCATCTAACACCACAGTGGCATACCCTATTGCAAACTTTCCAGTGACAATGAGGGCAGCACCAACACTTAGCAGGAATGGTTGTTATTTATACAACCCCGCACTAGGGGGAACAAACTTAACAAATCTAACATTGTCTGCGGCAAACACAAGCTACGCAATGCTGGCTGCTACTGTCGCAAGCGGATTGACAAGTCAAAACACGTATTTTGTTTCTTCCTCTGCTGCTAACCCATCGCACTTTATAGATTTTTCTGCGGAGCTGTAAATGTATCGATACATCAACAATTTTCAAGGGCAGACCGCTGGGGTGCAACGGTTGTCTGACATGGCAAGCATCCCCTTCGACCCCGCCAACACAGATTTTCAGGAATACCAACGCTGGCTGGCCGAGGGCAACACCCCTGAACCGGCTGAGACACAGGAGTGAGTAAATGGCTGACCATGAGATTGACCCCGTGAAGTACGGAGCCATGTGGCAGCGCGTCAACGACTACGAGCGTCGGTTCGAGGTCATTGACAAGAAGCTGGACAAGATGGAAGGCCAGATTGAAGAGCTACTCGCCCTTGCCAACAAGGGCCGTGGTGGGTTCTGGATGGGCATGACCATCGCCAGTTCAGTAGGTGCTTTTGCAGCATGGATGATTGCTCAAATTAAAGGCTAAATAATGCTTGCAGAACTTGCTAATCAATGGAGGGCTACCTATGTTACTGGAGTTAGCAGCTTGTAATGCAGCCTTCTCGGTTATCAAGGAGGCTGTAAGTAATTCTGGTGATATAATGAATGCTGGACAGGCCTTGTTCCAGTACTTTGATAATAAGGCGGTAATCCAGAAGAAAGCCAGTAGCAAAGGTGGCTCTGATAGAGGTGATCTTGAAGAGTTCATGGCGTTAGAGCAACTCAAGAAACAAGAAGAAGAACTACGTGAAATGATGATCTACCAAGGCCGAGCAGGTCTGTGGACAGATTGGCTAAAGTTCCAGCTAGAGGCTAAGAAGAAGCGTGAAGAAGCAGAGCGTCAGAAGTTTTTAAAGAAGCAAAGAATCATCGACAGGATTAAGGACACAGCTATGATTATCCTTGTTATTGTCTTGTTGGGTGGTTTAGGTCTTATTATTGGTGGAGCTATTTGGTATTCAAGGAGCGTATGAAAACAATACTTCTATTAGGCTTGTTGGCCTTGGTTGGGTGTCAAGACAGGTATCGCTATCCGTGTCAAGACCCTGCTAACTACTCCTCTCCTTCGTGTCAGCCTCCTGCTTGTGAAGCTGATGGAACCTGTACCAAATACTTATTGAAAGAACCTCAGAATGAAAACTGATTATGATGCTCTGCTTCGCTTTATCATTGGTGTAACCTTGTCACTTACTCTGGCTGGTATCGTTGGAGTAGTTTTGTTTAGTTTGGTCTTTGTGACCCAGCCGATGACAGCTATGGCTCCCAACGATGAGGCTTTCTTTGCCCTCATTACGCCTCTGGCTACGTTTATCACTGGTTCCTTGGGTACGCTATTGGCGATGAACAAGAAGCCCCCAGAAGCCCCTAAAGAAGAAGGTACAGAATGATTCCATTAGCAGGACTCCTAGAGATTGGCGGTAAGCTGGTAGACAAACTAATTCCTGATCCTGAAGCTAAAGCTCGGGCACAGTTGGAGTTGGCTAAGCTTGCTCAAGACGGTGAGTTGGCTAAGATTGCCAATGACACCAAGCTGTATGAGACAGAGCAAAACAACCTCTCAGCACGGCATACTGCTGACATGGCCTCTGACTCATGGCTCAGTAAGAATATCCGTCCTATGACCCTTGTAGCCATCTTCGTGGGCTACTTTGTGTTTGCAATGATGAGTGCCTTTGACCTTGAAGCTAATGAAGCTTATGTGACGTTGCTTGGTCAGTGGGGTATGTTGGTTATGTCTTTCTACTTTGGTGGTCGTACCTTAGAGAAGATTATTGATATGAAGGCTAAGAAACCATGAAACTATCTACAAACTTCTCTGTTGCTGAACTCTCTAAGTCTGAGGCTGCTACCCGACAAGGTTTGGACAACACCCCTAGCATGGAGGTGATTGACAGCCTTCAAGCACTGGTGGATAACGTCTTGCAACCTTTGCGTGACAAACTTGGCCCTATCGTTGTGACCTCTGGCTATCGTAGTCCTGCGGTTAATAAGGCCATTGGTGGTTCTGCTACCTCTGACCACTGCAAAGGCCAAGCTGCTGATATTGAAGTGTTGAATATGGATAACAAGGCACTGGCTGAGTACATTCGTGACAACATGAAGTTTACACAGCTTATCCTTGAATTCTACCGTAAGGGTGTGGCAGATAGTGGATGGGTTCATGTGTCTTACGATGCTAAGAATCTGAAGAACCAAGTCCTGACAGCAGTCAAGGTTGACAGTAAGACTGTTTATCACAACGGTATTCAATAAGAGGTCTTATGGAACAACAAGATTCATTTCAAGCTGCTATTGATTATCTAATAGCAAACAGGAAGAAGCCTGTCTTCACTAACAGAGGCTTGTTCACTGAACCTGCCCAAGAGACTAAGCCTAGCGTGGTGAATGGTCTGTTTGGTGACGAATACATCAAGCGTAACCAAGGAGGTGGTGAGAGCAGCTTTGAGCAACCGTTCACTGGTAACCCCTTCTCCTCTCCTAGAAACGGTTTGTCTTCTCTGACTGACGCAGCCCGTTATCGAGACCTAGCATCTGGTATCAGGAATAATTCTAATGCTGTTGGCGGGGTTACTAGCTTGTTGACAGGTAATCCTGTGGTGGGTGTCCTAGCTCGTTATGGCCTTCCTAAAGTGTTTGATTACTTGGGTGATCGCGCTTATAATCAGTATGGACAAGAGATGCAACAAATTGGTGGTGAGTTGTTTAACCCTACCAATCCTAACCTTGCTGCTCTCGCTTATAACGACCCTAACTACGATTCTTATCGTAGTGACTTCCCTGCTGGTGGTGTGACTTACGCTCCCGGTTCTCCAGCTACTTTCTACAACGATCCTAACTACGATGCTTATCGTAGTGACGTTAACGTAGCTGTTGGTGGGCCTATTAACACCTCTCTTATTCAAGGTACGTCCTTCGACGGTGGTCAACCGGGGGTAGGTATTGACAGTGGTAACTTTGACTTCGGCGGTGGTTATGGTACTTCCTTCGATGGCGGTAGTTCTTACTCCAACCAAGACCAAGCAGACCGTGACGTAGGCAACATGAGCTAAACCACCATGAAACACTCCATCGGGATAGACATCCCTGCCAACACACTTACTGAGATGTTCACTGTCCCTAATGGCTATGTGGCTGATGTGAGTATGGTGTTTGTAACCAACAACGGTACAGGCAACAAACACGTATCAGTTTACTGGCAGCATGAGCATGACTCTAATCACAAGATATACATCCTGAAGGAAGCTACTGTTAACGCTAAGACTTATGTGCAGTTCACCAACGGTTCTGTTGTCTTTAAGTCTGGTGACTCAATGAAGGTATTGACTGAGGCTGGAGCCACGGTAGCTGTAATTGTTACCTTTGACCTACGTAAAGAGCCTCCTTTGTATACCTTCCCTAACGAATAAGGAAAGAGAACAGCATGACCTATCTACAACTTGTTAACATGGTGTTGCGTAGGCTTCGTGAGAACGAGGTTACCACACTTCAGGGCGCGGCCCGACAAAACACATATCCTCGGCTGGTAGGGGATTTCATCAACGATGCCAAGCGGATGGTTGAACAAGCATGGGACTGGTCTTCTTTGCGTACCACTCAGACAGTGACCACTCAGGCTAATGTCTTTAACTATGTACTGACTGGCTCTAACAACCGCTTTGAGGTCTTGAACGTCCTGAACGACACCTCTAACTGGTTTATGCACTATCAGACTGCCTCTTGGTTTGACCAAGCCTATTTGTTGGATGGGTCTGTTAATACTGGCAGCCCTGCCTACTACAGCTTCAACGGTGTAGACGCTAACGGAGACACTCAGGTGGATGTCTACCCTAAGCCTGACGGTGTGTATACCCTTCGGTTTAACGTGGTACAGCGCCGCCCTGACCTTTCTGCGGATACCGACACGGTTATCGTCCCCTACCGCCCTATCGTCCTTCTAGCTCAGGCTATGGCGATTGAGGAGCGAGGTGAAGACGGAGGTAACGCAAGTCAGTGGGCATACCAACAAGCACAAGCAGCACTGAGCGATGAGATTGCTCTTGACTCAGCCCGACACCCTGAAGAATTGATTTGGCGTGAAGTATGAAACAATTACAAAGCATCTCTGTGGTAGCTCCGGGCTTCTCCGGGTTGAACACACAAGACAGCAGTGTCTCCCTGCCTAACAGCTTCTCGCTGGCTGCTGATAATTGTGTCATTGATAAATATGGTCGTCTAGGGGCACGTAAGGGCTGGACGATGCAGACAACAGACGGTGATGATGAACTTGAAGGAGAGAGTATTCAATTTCTTCATGAGCACACCAATGCTGACAACACATTGACCGTCCTTAGTGGTGGTAATAATAAAATATTTAAAAATGGTGTGTCTGGGGTATTGACAGATGTGACCCCAATGAGTTATACTATTACTGCTAACTATTGGAAAGCAGCAACTATCAACGATGTTGCTTTGATTGTTCAAGAAGACCATCCACCTTTGATTTATTCTGAGGCAGCAAGCCCAGAGTGTCAAGAGCTAACCGATTACAAGGTTCATACTCCTTCCTATGCGTCTAGCTACCCTAACGATGTTTTAGCTGCTTATGGACGGTTCTGGGTGCACGATGGATCGACTGTCTACTGGTCTACCGATATTGCAGATACCAACTTTCCTGCCTTTGCAGGGGGAACCAGCGGTACTCTGAACATTGCCTCTGTCTTGCCTAAGAACGTAGACCGTATTGTGGCTCTGGCAGCACACAATGATTTCTTGATTATCTTCTGTGAGTATAACACGGTTATCTACAATGGGGCTATCAACCCTATCAGTGACTCCTTTGCTCTGGCAGATGTGATTGACGGTGTTGGTTGTCTTGCTCGGGATTCAGTTCAGCATACAGGCACTGACCTGTTGTTCCTGTCCCACGAAGGTGTGCGGAGCTTGGGTCGAGTGGTTCAAGAGAAGTCCCTGCCTCAGCGTGATTTGACCCGTAATGTCCGAGATGACCTTTCTGGTTATGTAACTGCTGAAACTGACTACAACAGCATCAAGAGTGTGTACTCTGAGAAAGAAGCCTTCTATCTCTTGTCTTTCCCTTCCCTGAGTACTGTGTACTGTTTGGATATGCGAAGAGCATTGGATGATGGTTCTGCAAGGGTAACACGGTGGGTGAGTCATGCAATTACTGCTTTTACCCGCACCCGTGACCAATCGGTCTATCTAGGTAAACCAGACGGTATCGGTAAATATTCAGGGTATCAGGACAGAGGTGTGTCGTACCGTATGCGGTATGCCAGTACCCACATTGACTTCCAAGACAGCACCATGACTAAGGTTCTTAAACGAATCAATGCTGTGGTGATTGGGGGTAAGGGACAACCTTTCACGATTCGCTCGGGTACAGATTATGGTGGTGCTAACTTCTTCTACGATTTGGAAATCCAAGACTCAGGCTTACTGGCATGGGGAATTGGTGAATGGGGTGTTAATGAGTGGAGTGCAGGTATCAACGTGGAGAAAGTCCACACCCCTGCGAATGGCTCTGGTAAGACCATTCAAATCTTCTTTGAAGCAACCATCAATGGAGCAGAATTGAGTGTTCAACGACTAGACCTGTTCGTTAAGACGGGAAGGATTAATTAATGGCAAACTATACACCTATCACTGACTTTGCTGCAAAAGATTCACTCCTGCCGGGAGATGCTGAAAAGATTGCACGTGGTTCTGACATCACCGATGAGCTTAATGCCATTGCAACAGCGATTGCAACCAAAGCTAACACAGCCTCACCTACGTTCACAGGGACTATTGATGGTCTGTCGGTGGACTGTGGTTCATACTAAAGGATAAGACAATGGCAGAACAATCAGGTTCTTTTTGGGGCGACCTAGCTCAAGCAGGTGCTGGTTTTTACTCGGCTAATGCAGCACGAGATGCAGCTAGAGAGGCTGCTCAAGCTCAGAACCAGTTAGGACAGCAATTAGCTTCCTATGCTGAGTTTAAGCCCTACAGCGTGACCTCTGGTTTTGGTACTGGCTACTTTGATACCAATAAGGGCACGGCTGGCTATGAGATTGATCCTCTCTTGGCTAGGTATCGTGACCAACTGTACTCTATGGGTGCAGGTGCTATCGACCAAGCAGCTATCGATCCTAACGTAGCTGCTCAACGATTCTTGTCTCAACAGCAAGGTTTGTTGGCTCCTACCCGTCAGGCTGAGGACATCGCTCTTCGACAGCAGCAGCTTGGTCGTGGACGTATCGGCTTGGGTCTGAGCACTCAAGCTATGGGCGCAGGTAACGCAGGTGGTTATGTTAACCCTGAGCAATACCAACGTGACTTGGCTCGTAGCCGTGCTGACGCTGAACTGGCTACCCGTGCCTATGACTACGGTCAATCTGAAGTTGATCGCTTCTTGGGTCGGGGTACTGGTCTGTTCACTCAGGGCTTCGGTGTTGAAGAACTGGGTATGAAGCCTCTGGGCTTTGGTGCTGATCTAGGTAAGGCAGGTTCTACTGCTGGTGCAAACCAAGCTCAAGGTCTTTTGGCTACAGGTCAAGCAGCAATTAATGCTAACCGTAGTGGTCAACTGGCTAAGGCCAATATGTATCAGCAAATCCCCGGAATGTTTAGTCGATAAGGAATATCAGCATGGAAGACACTACTTCATTGTTTAATTATCGTAACCCCCGGAGCATGATGGCTGACCGTTTTGCTGCTCAACGGCAAGCTCCTTCTGGTAGTTTGGATGAGATGACTGTCCAGCTAGGGGGTAATGCTGGTTCGTTGATTGGTAATGCCTTGTTTGGTGGTCGTACCTCTGCTATGGCAGAACAGGCGGTGCTTAACGAAGCAATCAAAGAGTCTGAGGTTGCTGAAGACCCTGATGAGCGTTTGTCTCTCTTTGCCAATGCTTTACGTAAGCGTGGCTTGGAAGGATATGCTCAGAAAGTAGATGCTCAGTTGCAGGGTCGTATTAAGGCCCGTACAGACGCTCAGACTGCTCAGGCTAAGGCTATAGAACAACAACAACGATTGGCTTCTTTGGCTCGTGTTGTGCAGCAGAAAACGGGTCTTAGCCCTGAAGAATCTTTGGCTTTAGCCCAAGACCCTGCTACTGTTCGTGAACTAATAAAAGTTGAAACTCAGGTTGTGGAAGCTAACGGGCGACAGGTACTTGTTAATAAGAACACAGGTGCGCCTATTCGTGATCTTGGTGCTGCTCCTGATAAACGTAATGTGACTAACGTACAAGTAGGCGGCCCTGATACTACCAGTAAGGCTTTTGAGGTTGCTGATTCAAAGAGCTTAGGAACTCTCCGTGATGCCGCTTCTGCTGCTTCTGGGCAGCTTGGGTTCATTGCTCAGGCACGGGAGCAAGTTCAAAGTGCCGCTGTTGCTGGTACAGGTGTTCCGACAGTTGTCCGTGGCCTAAACGCCTTTCTTGCGCCTTTGGGCATCAATGCAGACCAAGTTGCCAAGACTCGTAACCTTGAACAAGCATTGAACTCTATTATTGCTCAGGGTATTAAACAGTATGGTGCTAACCCATCGACTGCTGACTTGGAGTTTGCAAAACGAGCTTCTGCAAGCATCACTGATCCGAAGCAAGCTATTGCTGAAACTTTGGATTATCTGGAGAAACGGGCTAACGCCTTGATTAATAAAACGGATGCTGCTGAGGCATATCTCCTAGAGAATAAGAACCTTGGTGGTTTTGAGAAGTTTTGGGCTAACCAGCAACAAAATCAAAACAACCCACCACAACAGCCGGGAACGAAGAAGACAAAGAGTGGCGTAAGCTACACAGTTGTTCCTCAAAATTAAGGAAAAGGTATGAACTTCAAGTATGTTATCAATAACCAAGAGGTTCTTACCGACAGGGAGTTGACAGACGCAGAGATTGATGAAATCGCTGCTGATATAGGTGGAACCCCTCTTGCTGATAACCAATCAGAGGCTGAGACTCGGCGGCTTGCTTCTAAGAAAGAAGTTAAAACCACTACGAAGCCTTCTATGTCCTCTGTGGTAGACGCTGCTATGGACAGACAGAAACAATTTGAGACTCAGTTTCGTCAAGGGGCTGTAGAGAACCTCCCTGCTATTGCTGGTATTGGTCTCCCCGTGGCTGCTACTGCTATTTCCGGGCCTTTAGCACCTGTAGCCTTGGCAGGTCTTGGTATTATGGGAAGCATGGCAGGAGAAACCTCCCGTCAGCAACTACAAGGTGAAGACTTCAACATTAGCAAGATTGGACAAGAGGGTCTTCTGGGTGCTGTTGGCGAGGGGATCGGCAAGGCTCTACAAGTCGGTGTTCCTGCTGGTGTCCGTTCTATTAAGAACTTATTTGGTGTTGGTGACGCAGCTCCTCGTGCCGCTATTCCGTTAGCAGAGCGACAACTTGCACAAGAGACAGCACAAAGGCTAGGTGAGTCAATCCCTGCTTCTCGTGTTGGAGGCGAGGTAGCCCAGTTGTTTGAAGGCGTAAGTAGAGCAGGTGTCGGTCAAGGTTCCTTCACGGCAGCAGAGTCCCGTCTTGGTGATGCTTTAAACAAAGAGGTGCGTCGAATCATTGACAACGTGACTTCTAATCCTATGTCTGATGTGGAGACAGGTCAAGCCCTGAAAACCACCTTAGAGTCTGCTGAAAAAGCAATCAAAGACACAGTGGCTCCTTTCTACAACACTGTTATTCCTACACGGGGACAAAACATCCCTGTGGATATGACAGCGTTGAGCAAAGAAGCAAAGGAAGCCTTGAATAAGTCTTTAGCCATGAGTCAATCAGGACGTACCCCTCTTGGTTTGGAAGCAGAAGATGTTGGTCTACTGAAGCAACTAGCAGACGTAAAATCTAATATGTCTTTTGCTGAGGCCCATGAGCTTCGTAGCACATTGTTGGCACAAAGCCGTAAGCTGGAAAGCAAGTATGGCCCTGATAATGATTTTAGTCGTTTGGTAAAAGGAGCGATTAAAACTGTTAACAGCCAAATGGACACTGCTGCTGAGGCTTTTGACCCTGAGTTGAAGAGCTTGTATAAAGAGACTAGCAAACAATATCGGGAAGCTATGTCCACGTTGTTTGATAAGACTGTTGTACAGCTATTGAACAAGAATCCTGAAAAGGTAGGAGATGCGTTAGGCGCTAGTGGTAACGTCACAGAAGCTCTAAAGGTTCGACAGGCACTTGCCTTAGCTACTAAAAACAACGTAGCAGGGGTCAAGAAGCTAGAAGAAAACCTGCTTCGTGGTTATTTGCAACAAGTGACTAAAGGATTTGATGGGAACCTGAGCGACTTTGTGACACTAGGTGACAAGCTTCGTGATCCTAAGTTCAAACGAACTTTCAATGTCATGATGCAAATGAACCCCGATGTTCGAGGTAACGTGGAGAAACTAATCCGAACTGCACGGGTGGCTCAGGACACCAGCAAGCCTTCTATGCTTGGTGGCGGTTCGATCGCTGCTGCTACTTTTTCAGCGGCTGCACTTCCTGCTTTCGTTGCGGGTGGCGGTGCTGATGTTGCTGCTGGTGCTGGTGTAAGTGCTTTGGCTGCTTTAGGTTTTAGTCAAGCTGTTATGGCAAGGGTTTTAACAAGCCCTTCGGCAACTAATACTTTGTTAGCTGCTGAAAGAGCTTTCCAATCAGGAAAATATGCCAAAGCTGCTGAGATTATTCAAAACTCTCAGACTATACAACGTATCATCGGTCAGTCTTTAGCTCGTACAGAGCCTGTGGCGCAAGGTGTTGTAGGCATTAACCAAGGAGAATAATATGCCCTGTGGAACTAAAAAGAAGGGTGGCAAGAAGCCACCAAAGAAGTACTAACCCAAGGTACAAATAGAAAAGCCCCGCAAGGTAGACTCATAAGGTCTACTTTGACGGGGCTTTGTCGTTTCTACGTCAGAAACAATCGTTTCTTATTTCAATACACGGTACTGAGAGTGAAGAAGCCAAGGTGAAGGCTGATGCAGTTACCAAGCACTCCTTCATCTGCCTTATCATTATCACTATCAACCACCAGTATTTCCTCATATTCCAGTCCGAAGACTAGACCTGTTTTCCAACTAAAATCAAAGATCATACACTCTCCTTAGTGGCTACTTGAGCCAAGAAATCTTGAATTTCAAACATCAAGTCGTACAGCTCAGAGTAGTCTGCTAAGAACAAAGGGACATTGGGGATGTCTGACATTGTATTAGCAATTTCCTCTAGCAGTCGTTCAGCTTCTTTTTCCATAGTCATTCCTTTGTTAAGGTAATTTTTTTTACCTTAGCGAACTGGGCAAGCGCCTGTAGCACACTCAGCATCGTCCAGACCAATATCCAGCGAACTGATGCTGGTAATCAATCGGGTCTTAGCCACCAACTCGTCATACTGCTCTTTCGTAATCTCTTCCAGAGGAGCTTGTTTGAACCCATGCTCATTGTGCAGCAGGAACGACAAACTCTTATGGTTGGTCTTGTAGTTCTTCTTCAAGTATTTCTTGATCTCAGGCAACTCCTCCATACGATAGTACACAGTACAACTCACACTGTTATCACTCCACTCAGACTGCAACCACTTGATAGTCTCCAACTGGTCAAGAGCAGTCATGTCTTTAGCCAACACCGCATTGTCAGGGTGTCGGAAGGGGAAAGACACAACCATTGTTGAACGATCTTCTGAACCATCAAAGTTCTGCTGATACTCCACAGGGTATCCATGATCTCGACAAGTCTGAACCAACGGGTGATTGGCACTGATACGAATACGACGAATCATGTATCGGGCATAGGCTGGATGACAACCCGGAGTCACACCGGGGAGCAACGACAGCGTACCAGAAGGCTTGACCGTGGTAATCTTAATCGACTCAGGGAAACCATTTTTAGCAGAATACTCCTTATCAAACTCACGCAACTGTGTATACACATCCTTCAACCATGTCTTCTGTTCCTCAGACGACTGCAAGACACCAGTGATACCGATACCCATACGCATATTCTTGTGGACAATCTCCTCAGTGACCTTCAGGTGGAAGGGCAGAGCCAGAGAGTGTTTGTTCACTCGGTACAGTAGTTTGGCTACATCAGCCAGTTCTTCCTTACTTGTAATGTTCGGCAGGTAAATCTCTGCCAAGCAGCAAGTCTCTCCGTCTGCTAGGCTCTGTTCCGCACAAGGATTATATCCTTGAACCTCCGGGTCAGGGTATTGTGTCTCTCCCAAGCGTCCAACTTTGCGGGACAGCTTGAGATTGATGAGTCCATAAGGCTCTCCCTTACCTTCGTAACCATCCCAGAAGAAATCATGTAAGTCTCCGATGTCGTGGCAGACGACTGAGTTATTAGACATTGCTCTCCACGAGGGAATATTACCCAAGTCCCATCGCTTCGCGAGTAGGTATTCAACATCGTCAGCATCTCCAATAGCAATCTGAGCACTACGGCGCACGTTACCTGCAACGACAACAGCACCGATAATGTTCATGATGTCCAAGCAATCAACTGGACGGAGCCACTTACCTGCTCGTTTCTCCAGAATCTCGCCAATCTTACCGATACCCCACACCAAGTCCTCTGGGCCACTAGCAGTACCACCAAAGCCCTTGATAGGAGCGCCTTTAGAACGAATCAACTGTGTTGAGTAGCTGAACGTCTGCTTGCCACTCTTATGGGCTAGAAAGGCCGCTTTGAGCGTTTTGCCGAGTAGTGCCACCCAGCCCTCACGAGAGTCAGGAACAATAAAGTCAGCGTCAGCAGCATCAAGACGGGTAGGCCGAACAAAATTCTCATTGACAGGAGGAAGTTTCTCCACATTCTGCTTTTGAATATTGTAACCAACTCCAGACCCCAACATCAACAAATCCATTGCCCAAGTAAACGGCTCCACGGGAGAGTTCACCACCTTAAATGCACAGTTCTGAAGGCTTGCCCCACCCAGTTTACCCACTGTGTCTGTACCCAACTGCCACAGGAATCGACCTGCAACAGTACCCTTCAACTCCAGCATATAACGCTTCAGACGCTGCTCTTCATCCAAGGTAAACCCACAGCCCAACTGCTTACGAGCACCTTCGACAACACGGTTGATGGTGTCTTCAAACTCTTCGGTAGGGCTATCAGCATCATTCTCGTTCAAGCGGCGAGAATAGGTACGCTTGTAGGTCAGGTAACCAACGGAGCTGAACGGGGTAACAATTTCATTCGTCATTCAAATAATCCTTTAATTTATCTTGTTGTTCTTCAATCTCGTCACTGAACTTCTCCACGATGTCCTCGCTTCTAATGTTCAGTAACTCTATGAGCATAGTCTCTTCTACTTCACGAAGACGCTCCTTCAGTTCTGGGAAAGTGATCTCATTCATATGCTTCAATCATCTTATCCAAATACCAACGAGCCTTCTTCAGGTCTTCCACACCATTCTTGTCCATGAAGCGCATGAGGTATTGCATCATCTGCACATAGTCAGCATACTGCATTGCCCCACCTTTAGTAGGCATAGGAGCAGCCCACATCTTGTCTGCTAGTTTCTCAATCACATCTCGAACCTCAATGCCTTCTGCCTCAAAGAGCATATAGTGTCGTGGGCGGTTCACAGTGTCATAGTCTTTCTTACCAAAGGTTTCACGAAGAGCATCAGCAGGTCGCTTCCACACAGGACTATCATCCACATCTTTAAACACATCCTGATGCACATACCGTGAGTTCATAAAGCAACCATTACAAGGATACTCTCGGTGGTCTTTGTACTGATAGAAGCACCCATCACAGTCATGATTTTTCATCTTTCTTCTCCCCTCCGTATTTACGGCTTAAATACTCAATACTAAGGAACATCTCATCAAAGTGACCATCTTCAACCTCATTGAGCATTACAAGACCTCGCCAGTGTTTGTTCGACAACTGATCCATGTAATCCTCATCGTGAAGATAGTAACTCCCTGCGATGATACCACAGATTGACTTACCATCAGCTCTCTTACCATAAGCTACCTGCTTACCTTGCATATGCCCTGCAACACAACTCATGTGGAGCTTGTTAACCAAGACAGAGGCACTGGAAGCAGGACGACCCATTGCGCCAACAGGCCAGTAGTGGTTGAACCCCACACCATTAATGAACACTGGATGTAAGAACTCATGTACTTCCCAATCCTTCTCATATCCAAGGTCTTTGGTGCTGATAAGCCCCTCCAACATTGGGTTATTGTTCACCGCACGGTTGATACGATTCTCGTGATTACCTAGCGTCAGAATCATCCGAGGCTTGTAGACCTTCTCCTTGTTCCGTTTCAACCGATCCTGTTCATCCCGCAGAGGCTGTAGAAGAAGCTTCATAGCCTCTTTAACAGCCTCTACGTCCTTCTGGTAGCGTAAGCCTTCAAAGTACTTAGAACCCTTGATGTCGTGTGTCGAGAGACTAGGCATATCAGCGAAGTCTCCTATGTTCACAACCACATCAGGTTTATAGTCTACGATAGCCTTACCCACCCAAGTCAAGTGTTGGAGAGGAATACCCTCCTTCACCTGACAGTCTGGTATGACTAGGATTCTCATTGACCATAGCCTTCATCATCCCATTGCTTGACTGCAACATCATCAAAGGTAGGGCGCTGTTCAATAGTCCATTGACCCCAAGCCATGCCACCAACAGCTACTTTCTCAAGGAGACTGTAACCATAGACACCACCGAGGAAGTCTAGGTATTTGCACAGGTGGTCAGACCACACAGTATCGTCTGCAATCTCAAACTCTCGGATGGTTGTACCTTCTTCCAAGTGTTCAATCTTAAATGTAACCTTGTATTTGCCTTCATTCACGTTCATTTCCTGATCCTTTAAAAATATTTATTCACCATACTGCATTAATGCAACCCAAGACACTGGGTAAAGCTTCTTAGCCTCAGCGTCAATCATCCTTGCAATCTCCTGTGTTTCCTTCTGCGTGTGAGGGTCTAGCCGCAGCTTACACATCTTAGCAAAAGCAAACAAGGTTCCACTCCAAATCCATTCAGTCATCGTGTTCTGAGGCAACACCATACGAGCTTGCTCAGGACATACACCATTCTTCATCAAGGTGTAATAAGCATCTAAAGCATACTGTGTAGTCATCTTAGCAATCTCTACCTGAGAACCTTGATCGACAAGCAGACCGCCGCTGCCTTGCTTCACGTTCTCAGCAGATTGACGCCACCCTTCAGGGAAGTAGACTTCAGGTTCATCAGACACGTACCTACGACTAACCTCATTCCAAGGCAAGTATTCGTGCTTCACCAACTGACGAGCTACGAAGATTGGAGCCTTGACTCGGAAAGACATAAAGCAGTGATTGAAGGGACTCTTGTGCTTATGCTTTGCAAGATACTTAATCAGCTTGGCGTCCTTCTCAGGTAACTCCATGCAGATTGTATCTGTATCAGACCAAGAAGACTGCTTTGCGAATGACACCCTTGCTGCGTTAACAACACTGAGATCATCCCCACACCAGTCCAAGAGTTCTACACTTTGTTTAGCTGTCTTCATTCTGTTTAATCACAAGGTTAGGGTCATACTTCTTAGCATCCTCAATAGCAGCTTCCAATGCCTTGACGAGGCCCAAGCGAACAAAGGACATCACTTCTTCCTCTGTCATATCACTGATGCTGAAGTCTGCACTTCCGTCTTCATTCTCTCTAAACTGCTCAATTTTCATCTTTATTTCCAATCAACTTAAAAAAGTAGTCTGCATCAACGATAGCCAAAGGCTTCGCTCCGTTCTGCTTCACCACCACCAAGGGCTGTCGTGTCCCATGTGCTGCTGCCTGTTTGTAGAAGCTGTACACCCCCACCTTAGCCATGCTCTTGCACTCTATCTGGTATGGATACATCTTCCTAGCAGCAGGGGACAACTGCACATCCTCTCCTCCTGCACCCATAGACGTACTCTTGATGTCGTCAGGCTCTAGCTCTGGAGCATATTCCAACAGCTTGTCCCGAACCCATTGCTGGAGCAGTCTACCCTTCTGTTTAGCACTCTGTGGTGTCATTTAACCCCCGATTGAGGACGAGACATCTTACTCTCGTTGTACTGATGCAAGAACGCCCCGAACGTATCAACATACTTCTCATCATGGTTATTCTCACCCATAGTGAACAGGATGGCGTGAACCAACTCGTGATAGAAAGTAGTCTCCTTTGACTGCTTCGAGAGTTCCTTACGGATACGGATTGTGTGTTCCTCTGGATAACACATCCCTTGGTCGTAGAACCCTTCAGTCTCAATCACCTTCCAGTAACAACCCGCTAGCTTGAAGGCACAGGGGATGTTTGGGGAAAGCTGTACATTTGACCCTTGTGTCGCCTTAACCATAGAAGTTGTCCTGATTCAAGTAACCGTTCATGTGATACTCCCTTATCTTCGTATGCAGCCTTTACAGCCTCATACATCTCTAACTCGGTCTTGGCTTCTTTCAGTATCTTCTCTGCCTTCTTAGGCCCGATACCGTCTAAACCCAAGATGTTATCTATTCTGTCCCCAGTTAATAGCTGAGTGTAGAAGCTACGGTATCCTTCTTCCTCCGTAACATAATACTTCTCATCCTTAACAGGGTTGTAGTGCCAGCCCACAAGCTGGTTAAGGTCTTTATCCACATGGACAATCCACCCACCGTCAACACTAGCCTCAGCCACTGCATCGTCAGCCTCGTCACCATCAGTCATTACAGCCCCTAGACGCAACAAGTGTTCCCTGAGCACCTCATAGTGTGGAGGTCGCTCTAAGTCCTTCCTATTGCCCTTATAAGGCACTGTAGTGGCTAACTCATACCTGTAGTTGCCTTTGCCAGTGATCCAAGCCTTGTAGTCATCAGCCTTGAGCTTCTCGTACACAATATCAAACAGTAGCTTAGTGAGCCGACTCTTGGCGATCTCTTCGCTTGCTTCTCTATCTGCAAACCCGATTCGATACACCAAAAAGTCAGCATCAACCAGAGCCAGTTTAGGCTCTTCTGTCATTACAGAACAGCGTCTTCCTCAGCCACCACAGCTTCAGGCTCATACTTCTTCAAGTCGGTGATGGTAATCGTCTTCAACGAAGGGGCGTTACCATGCTTACCAGAGAGCTTGTGAGTGTAGCTGGACACAAGAAACACACCACGAGTACCGTTACCGATGTCCTTGATGGCTACTTCCTTACCAGAATTGTCTTTAGGTTCAAACACAAACTTAGACTTGCAGACAATGTAGTCACCCATCTCAGGCTTGTTCTTCACCTTAACCCCGAGAGAGGTTAATGCTGCCACCGCACCTGCGCTGAGTTCTCCAATGGTCGCCTCGTACTTCACATTGTCGTCATTGAACTTGGTGTTAAACTCGTTCATCCAACGGCTCCAAAACAAAGTACCTTCAATCTTCACTGGTTTCAAATCGCTCATTTCAATTTCCTTTAAATTTCAATTTTAAGAATTGGGAGTCTTTCCTCCCTGCCATACTATTAGTGTAACACACCCGAATTGGGTTTGTCAAGCACTTTATTAATAATATCTTCCATTTGTACCTCAGTTTCTTTTAGACAACTAAGGAACACTGCATACGCCTCACCTACGGAGATTTCCCCTTCAAAGTCTACCTTCAAGGTGTCCTCCCCTACCTCAATGATAATCTTCCTCAGTGCGTCTGTCGCCATGATTTTCCTATCTTGTATTCACCATCCAAAGGACAGCGAAGGTTAAAGTGTTCCCCTGCTGCCCTGATAGCTACCACAGCCAGTTTCCCTACTGCTTCAGCATCATCAGGATGACATTCTATCTGCCATTCGTCGTGAACATTTACCACAAACTTAGCACGTAGTTTGTTGCATCTAATGTCCTTCTCCAGCACCACCAAGGCTTGTTTCATGACCACCGCCCCTGCGCCTTGAAGTAGGCTATTGAGTGCCGAATGTTCGGAACGTACCCAAATCTTTCTACCATCAAGCCCCGGTACAAAGCCCTTACCCGCATACTTGGCAACCGTATCTCGTAGACGCTGGAGCGCGGGAGTCGCTCTAAGGAAGGCAGTGGTAAGTCTGCGACCCTCTTTAGCCGATCCACCAACAATAGAACCGATCTTGTCCGGCCCTGCACCATAGAGGAAGGCGTAGATAAACGTCTTCGCCTGATCCCTCGTTTGTAGACCAGCAGCTTTTTGGTTCTTCGTATGGACATCCGTTCCGTCCTTACTTGATCCCTCAACGACAGTCTTGACATAATCATCATCTTTCATGTAGTGAGCTAACATCCGTAGCTCAAGACCAGAGGCATCAGCCCCTACCAACACATAACCATCGTCCACAGTCCAGCACTCTCGACACTCAGGCCCATACAGTGACCCAGAGTTAGGAATCTGAGCCATGTTAGGACTACTGTGTGTCATCCTGCCTGTCACTGCTCCATTGGTCATAACCCTGCCATGCACACGACCATCAGAACCTACACAGTCAAACCAAGACTTGATCTGAGAGATACGCTTTTGCAAGAGTAGGTAGTCTTTAATCAGTTCCGCTGTCTGCTTTAGCTCTTGTTTGTTTTTCACAGTACCCTCCTTCTTTCGAGTCTTTTGTTTTCATCCGAAATACAGGCTCAAAACCATTAGGAGCGCCCTCTGGATATTCTTTTTTCCAGTAAAAGTGCCCAAGCCCTGTGTCGTAATAAGCGAAATGTTCGTATTCCACTTCACGATAAAGTTCTACCTCTAACCCTCTTAAAGCAGCCTCTGCTGCTCTTGAGGGAAGTGAGTATCCTTTAAGTTCAACAACAAGATTTTGAATATGTTTTAACATAGTGTTTATTTTTTGTTCTTGAATCTCTTTATTCATTTGTCACACTCCTTAATAATTTCATCTAACACAGCCTCATCCACAATCACCTGACCCTTATCCGTATGCTTCTTAGGCCGCCAGCCAAGCTCCATCAGCTTTTCAGCGATTTGTTGTCTTGAACCGGGATTGAAAGTAACAACGGAGTCTTTGAGTCGCTTTCCAGTCTTTTCTGAGATTCGCTCAAGGGTGACTGGAGGCCACCTCTGCTGCATCTGCTCATAAATTCCGTCCAGCTTCCCTTGAATGTCAACCAACAGATTTGTTGCATATACCTGATCCAGTTTAAAGCCATTCTTTTCCTGCTTCGAGATGATAGCAGCTACCTTGTGTTCTAACTCAACGGATTGAGTAGAAAACTCTTTCTCATTGAGTAATTTAACCAAGTGGTGATACAACACCTCTAGCACATCAACGTCCCTGACACAGTAATGATCCATCAATGCTTCGTGTGGCTCATCAAACTCCAGTAGCTTAGGTGTGTCCTTCTCGCTACGGTTAGTCATCCAAAGCCATACAGCTCGATAGTCAATCTTCTGTAGTCCAAGCCTTTCTCCCCATGCCTCTAGGCTGTGTCCGTTCTCTAGACTCGGATCTAGTAGGCGGCTTACAATCAGTGTATCGAATACCTGATTCCCATGAATCTTCGTATTCCAAAGCCTGTTCAACACTGGAAAATCGAAGTTGATGCCGTTGTGAGCGACTATCAACGTAGTGTCCTTTAAATACTCCACGAGGGGCTTTGCTTGTTTCCATAACTTTGTCTCACCTGTGTCAATGTCTTTAGTCACCACCACCCAAATGTGGTCATGCTTCGTGTTGGTTTCAATATCCAAGAGGATACGTTTCATCTCAATCCTTTGTCACAGAGGTGCTTCTCCGTTCTTTATAAACACATGGTCAAACTCGTTGTTCTGATGCCACACATCAGAGGGTTCCTGTTCCTTCTCACAGATACAGCGATCCACCCAGATAGGCTCAGAGGGGAAAGGCCAGCAGTCATTGATGACTGACAACTGAATCCGGAAGTCGTTACGACCTACCTCAATGCCTCTCTGATTCTCAAACTTCCAAATAGTTCCGTTCATACGTCAAACTCCTCATAGGACATAAACTCTTTCTGTCGCTGTGTATCCATCTCTGAGTAACTCTCAAAATGGTTCTCACCGCAGCACTGGAAGCTGTGTTTAACATCATCACAGTAGCAGCAGTATTGGGTACTGTCGTTCATCAGTTCTTCGTGTCGTTCTTGCTCAGTCATAGCACTTCTTCCTTTTGTTCAATCATTCGACCTGTCATCTTATCATACTTCAGGCCACAGGCAGGGCCAGTGTAACCGTTGTAACGATTCTTGGCAACAGCTACCTTGGTAGTGTGTCGCTCCTCTTCGTTCTCTGCCATGCTGTTACGCTCCAATGTTATCACAGCATCGCTCAGTTGTGCAATAGCACCTGATCCACGTAGTTGTGATAAAGAGACACTACCACCATCTTCGTGGCCTGAGTTGCCTTGTGGCCTACGGAGGTGAGACACACAGATCAAAGTCACTTCCAGCTCCTGTACCAGTGTACGGAGCTTGGTCATCATGTTGTCTATAGCTTTCCGTTCATCACCCACATCTTGACCAGATACAACAATGCTAATGTGATCCAAGAATACAACACGACAATCACACGCTTTAGCCATGTATCTGATCCGGTTGGCGATGTTGTCCACATCACTACTACCAAAATGGTCAAACAGATAAATACGATTGCTTCCAAGTGTAGCATCAAACGAATCCTTTAGTTCCTTTTCAGTCACAGGTGTGTCCGGGAGATGCAACAGTTTGTTTGCATGGAGACTCATAATACTCCGTGCTGTCTTACGTGTTGACTCTTCCAAAAACAACCCACCAATGTTCCATGTTGTCGTCTTGAGCAGGTGATACAGAATCTCCCGCAAGAACTGACTCTTACCCAACCCGCTTCCGGCAGTAACCGTGATTAGCTCGGCAGGACGGAAACCATAAAGCAGCTTATTCAAGCCTTCCCACGGGTACTGTGCCTCTGCCACAGGTTCAGGTTTAATGACTTCCTCCCACAGCGAGGCAGCATTGATGATACCGTCAGGAATGTAGACCTCAGCCTTCCACCACTCGTTAACGAACTCCTTTGAAGCCCCTGCCTTGAGATAGTCACAGGCATCCTTAAAACCTGCCTTGTGCTGCACGATCTTGGCCTTCTGACCGAACACCTCAGCCACCTCTTTAGCAGCCTTCTTACCCGGCTCATCGTTGTCAAAACAGATAACAATGGCCTCAAAGCTGTTCAACCACTCATACTGTGCCTTACAGTCCTTCAGGGCTGCACTGGCTCCGTTTCGGATAGAGACACTAGGCCATTGAGAACCTGTAAGTTGGTATCCTGCCAATGCGTCAAGTTCTCCTTCGTATACTGTGACGTATTTCCCACCTGAGTGAAAGAGATGTTGACCGAAAAGAGAGGCTTCTTTGAAGTTTCCAGCGATGGTGAAAGACTTGTCTGCCACGTTGCGTACCTTAACAGCGACTCTAATTCCGTCTGCGTCAGCATAAGGGTAAAAGTGTTTGCCTTCATCTTGAGTAACTCCAAACTTATCACAGGTTGCTTGACTAATCCCACGATCAGGGATTGCTTTGGTTTGTCCACTAGGGAGCATCATTACTTGATTCCTTCCACCAGATACATTGTACCTGAGTATTTCCATATATTCCCGTTCTTCCGAGGTTTCATTCCCAGAAGGCGTGTACGTATGACAAACATGGCAGTACGCATGTCCATCATCGTATAGACTGTTCCCGTCACTGCTGGTGCAATGAGGACAGGCAATGTGTTTAATGAACTTAGATTCAACTTTCATCACGATGCCAGTTTCCATAGTCCAATGTTAGCAAAAGCATACCCCATGTACGCCATACACATACCCATGTTGCCCTTCAAACCCTGCTCCAAGGCCACATAAGCATAGATAACCCCTGTGAGTGCTATAAGCCACCCACTCACTGTTTACCCCTTGCTTCTATCAATTCCTTGTGCAGTTCATCCAAGAATTTACTATACCCATAGTCACCACGGCGACACAGTTCAGCAGCCCCTTGGAGCACGTTTCGCTCGTACATCTCCTGCATCACCTGATCGAAGTCAATGTCATCCTCTAGCATCTCTTTGCGCTCAATGTCCATCTCTTTAAACTTACCCATCATAAGCTCCTTTGAAGTAGTCCAACAACGATACCGAACAACAATGATACCACAAAAACAGACAGGAAGAATATCCCCCAAGCCTTTAGGGTCTTTCGCCAATGGCTAGGTGCTTCATGTATCTCAAACGTAGGTACTTTCTTTCCAATCTTTGCAATCATGTGTTCTTCTCCTCAGATTCATAGTCCAACCCAAGCTCTCGTGCGTTCTCTGCCTTCTTGTCGAGGGCTTGCTCCACTGCTCGTCCGGCGTCATAGCCGTAGTTCCAACCCATCTCAACCAGATCAAGTTGGGCCTCGCTGTAATACTCGGTGCGAGGCACGCCATGCTCCATCACGTTGCCGTTCTTCCATTGCTCAAAGCTCCTGTAAATGTCAATCTTTGCTATCATTTCTGACTTCCTTTACAATATTGACGTTTAATGTACCTAAACTTAGGTGCATCGTTGTTGCTAAATACCTTTAGACAATAGTCTGGGGAAATAGCCACCATACCCTCGTCATACCCCTGTTGATAAGCCTTATCTCTCTCAATACCCACCACCCTGATATGAGTTAAGACAAAACCCACAATCAATAGACAAACCAAGATATAAACTTTGATTAAAGACATCCTAACTCCTTCATGTTGGCACGGTTCTTGCACATAGTAGTATACATATAAGTAACATTAACAGTTATTATACATTAATAGTGTATTAACTTATAATGTAATAACTTATAATAGATTAACTTATAATGTATCATTAATGTCCGAATGTTCAGATTCAGACCTACTAACCATCAATTGATTAATCAATCTCTTTGGAACTATTTGTGTCGATACCAAACATTCACAACACATGTCCAAATATTGTCCTGTCTCAGGATGTTTCAAGATTGATTCACCATCGCTCAGATTCACATCACAACAAATACAACGAATTTTGGGTTCCTCGCTTTCTTATTTCCACGTTTGATGATTTACAACCCTACACACTTGTGAGCGGTTGTGTCCATATTTTCTAACCAATTCAATTTGTGAAAGACCTTTTTTGTAATCTTCACGAATTGCGTCTACAACTTCTTGGGTTAGCCATTTATGATTTGGGTTGCGCCCTCCTCTAAATCTTCCCTTTTTCAATTTATCGTCTGAATTCTCTTTTGCTGTTCCTAAAAACAAATGTTCAGGATTAACACATGATGGATTATCACATTTGTGGCAAACAAACAAAGACTTTTCCAATGGGCCTTTAAATAACTCGTAAGAGTATCGATGGGCTTTAACCATTTTCCAATTGCCTTCGACTTTTCGCCGAAAATGTCCATAACCTCCTCGATATGTTGCGGCTATCCACTCCCAACACCCTCCGTTTTCTTCGGGGTGTTTAACAACTTTTTCCATAAATCGGTCGATTTCTTTACGCATGGTTTCTCCTTTCATCGCGTTGCATATATTGTATCATATGACGCAACAAAATGCAACAACTTTTTTAGAGTGTAGACTCTAATTCACAGCGCATAATCACCCCTTGTTTAAACACGTTTTAAGAGCCTGAACACTGTTCAAGCTACCCTACCCTTACCCAAGGCTTTTAAGAGCCTTCCTGACCCCCTAAAGCCCCTTCTGGAGGCTTTTTCTTCAAAGGCCAACACTCAGTCCAAGCCGCAAGTGTGTATTGGTTGCCTTGGAGGTCGTAAACAGTAGCATACATACCATCTAGCCATCCATATTTAAATACCATGCCATGCATTTCAATGTATTTATCTTTATCCCTGTATTCAGCTAATTGCCAAAGCTGTTGGGGGTTATCGTCTTTATAATCGTTTATATCAGTTCCTGAAATCATTTCTTTGTATCCTTTCGGGTATAGGGTAAAAACAGTGCTAACAGTTTATTCAACATATCAATCCTCCAAACAAAGTGAGACAACATACAACAAAGCAAGGGATATAACCATAATCATAGGCTTAACCCTTCATCCTCTAACAGCAATTCAATGCCTTCGTCAATACAGTCAATCCATGCATTGTCCAATGGCCCGTCTTTGACTTTGAGGTGAAATGTTGCAACGACACACGTTAGGATTGATTTAAGGGCGTGTTGAGCCTCTGATTGAGTCCAATCTAGGGGTGTGCGTCTAATCACACTGTTTACGCCTTGTAGGTATGCTAAAACCTCACGTTGACGTATACCATCAACAAGGGCTTGTTGTTCGTCTGTCCAACGATCATCGTTTCTTGTGATACTGCTCATACTGTTAGCTCCTTTTGAATAAAATCATTTACTGTATCCATTTGTGTAGCTGATAGCGCCCACTCAGATACCCCACCATCTAAACACAAACCTTGATTTTTACGCTCTACAATGGTAGACACATAGTAACGGCTTATGAATTGCCCGTGCTCAGTGTGCGGGTATCTTGAATCATAGAACTCTATCAAGGGTTCTTTTTCATCATGGGTTAAACAATCCCTTAGCCCGTAGCGGTCACCTGTTCGCACGATTCTAACATTAAATTTCCCTGTTTTTATCATAGTTCTTTCACCTTTTCAACAACATACATTGGGGCATCGTTTTCACCAAGGTCTAAGGTTGCATTGTTGAGCATAGCCCAAAACAGGGCATCTTCTCGGTTTAAAAACCTTATGGCGACAATTTTAGACTGACGGTGTATAACAGCGTACATTTTATTTACTCGCTTTCTTATAATCAGCATGAAAAACACCTACAGAATAAACTAACGATTTCAAAGCCCTTTGTTTTGCATGTTCTAGTTTACCCTCATCCAGCAAAGCGACAGCATCCGACAGACACAAACGCGCCGATGACTCCATTGATCCTCCAAGGTGTTTACGTGCAAGGGCAATTACTTTTAAGGTAGACATGGTTTATTTTCCTTCACTTTACTAGAACATCAAAATAAGACAATGCGCCAATGGCAAGCATCAGCCCCACTGCTACGGCAATGGCAACATCCAGCCACACCGATGCCTTGGGGGTTTGCTCAATGAACAGTGGGCGTTGGATCGCTTGATTGTACGATTCTATCATAGACTTTGTGGTTTTCATAGTGTTTTATCCTTTAAAGGTTTACGACAATGGGCGGTGTTCCATTAATAAGACCATAGGCATAAGCATATGCCCGTGCCTTATCATCATATAATCGGCTTGCTATGATAGCATCGGCATCACTATCAATGAATGTCACTGCAAAACCCTTAGATACTGGGGTGACAGTCACGCATAACCCGCACTTAGGATCGATCAATGTTAGTTTATCATCCATGGTTTATCCTTTTAGCATAGTATTCAATTCAAGTTTAACCCGCTTTGCTACTTCGCCGCGCCATGTACGGGCATTCGCTAGAAAATATGACACTACAATACGTGCGCTATCAAACCCGTAATTGTCATTGATACTATCCAAGGCAAGCATACAGTCTAAATATGGCTTTGCACCATAGTTTACTTTGCTGCCCCAGTCTAGTTTAATTTCACGTGCAATTGTGTTTAAGCTTCGCATGGCTATACCTTTTTACATGGTTAATGATGCCCACAAACGGGCGGGTTTTATGCTTGAGAGCATACCATAAGCCACACCAATAGTATGGCCTAGGCGTATGCGCTTAAGCTTGGGACAGTGCGAAAACGGGCTTAAGACTATCAACAACAAACCCAGTCGTATCGGTTTTGGCCTTGCCTTTTGCATACAGTGCGACAATGGTTTGCTTCGGCTCAATATGACGAATATCTGAATTGTCACCGTCAATACATGGCAAACCTAAAAACTTTTTAGGGATATCCACACGTTTACGGAATACGACAGCAATTCGCATACCATTAAAAATGGCTTGCCTTACATACTTTTGATAACCTAAAACGCCACTATATGAGAATGTTAAATCATAGTTTGCGGGTAAATCGGTGCGCTTAGAGATTTTAGTGTAGTCGTAAAACTGTACTGTAGGGAATACTTCGAATATGGTTGTAAGCTTGCCCTTGTGCTCAAACTGTACATTTTCCCATTGTATGTCACTAGTACCATTTAAGCGCACCAATGGAACCATATTGTTTTTGTTAGCTTTGTTTACTAGCTTTGTGATGTCAATTACCAATTGATTCATAAATTCTTGCCGATTCTCAAAATATGCTTTAGCTTTGCGAATACGGGCATTTTGTACGCTACTGAAAGCGCCCCGCCCAGCGCTATATAAGCAAGCTTTAGCGCATTGTGCAATTTCAGCCATTGCACATGTATTGTGGCCGCTTATGTTAGCTGGGGCCATGTATAGGATGCCCGTCATAAAACCGTATTCTTGGCCTTTGACGGTTTTGGCGTTTGTATCGATTGTGAGCAAGCTTTGCATGATGTTTCCTTGGTGGATGCCTTACACTATTGCACGGCATGATTGAATTATATCCTAGTTTGTGGGTTTGTTGTAGTGTTTACCCTTAGCATGGAAGATCAAGACCACGGGCGCACAGTTCATCATCCAACCAGAACAATGCAGAATCGTTAGCGTCTAGTTCTGCATCAGTCATTGTGTCTGGGTTGTATGCCTTATATGTGGAGACATACAAAGCACTGACTTCAGCGTCAGTCATGTTGGCGTATGCTGGGTTATGTTGCGACTGAATCATGATGATTTACTCCGGTTGGTTGGTTGTTGAAGTTTACATTGTAGGGGCATTGAAGCCCCTTGTATATAGGTGTTTACCCTATATGCTCAAGAATAATATTCTTTGCGATAGCGTGAGCGTCTTTGATGCTGTCAGTTGACCAGCCTGTGTAGCTTTCCCCATTTGCATCGAAAAACAATTCATAAACTTGAGCGGTTTGGTCAAACTGTGCCCAGATTTCGTAGCCTTTGTGTTTAGTGATAAGTGTCATGGTGTGTTGCTCCTATGTTGCCTTGCACTATTGCTTGGCATGATTGAATTATATATGGTCTGACCCACGTGTCAATACTTTGTTGATTGTTTATAACTATCGATAACCACAAACCGATAGCCTTAGACTATACCTTCAGCAAGGCCATTTATAGCCCGTTTAAGCGACTTTAACTTAAACCTAGGCTAACCCCTTGGAAATAGTTATCCACACTAGCAATGGTACTTATCCACACGTTATTAGTCTTATATAAGACATAAGACACAAGACTTAGTGGATATTCTGTGGATAACTTTTATATTGGCATGATACTTGCTTAGGTGCTCAGCACCGATGGCGCTTGCGCTTAGATGTATACATAAGCATTGGCTTATATAAGTAATGGCTTATATATCTCATTGGCTTGAGTACTGTACAGATAAACAGTATAGGGTTACTACCTAGTGTACGTTATAGGTTATATAACCCTTAGCTTATATAAGTATACGTTATAAGGTATGCTTTGTAGGTTCCCGCATCGCCACTCACTTATATAATTGTAGGCTTATATGTACCGCCTGTGGATAACCTGTGGATAACTTTACTGTATGGATGAACAGTTGTGGATAACCTGTGGATAACTTATTATGTTAACAAACCTTATGACTTCTAGTTATATAAGCATATACTAATATAAGGATATAAGCATATTAGAGGCCGGGGGAGGGGGACTGCTTGAGTGAAATGTTGGTGTAGCCTCTATCGTTTACAAAAAAGAAAAACTGACCTTAGTTCATAAAAGGTAAAATCTTGAAAATAATATCAAAAAAGAGCAGAAAAGAGAGAAACTTAACATAATAGTCAAGTGACGTAAGTTGTTGTTGTGCAAGGAAAAGACAGGAAAGTAGACCAGTGAAATCTGTGCACCCGAATGGGGAATGTTTAAGTACTTTAAAGGGAAGACCACTGTTGTTAAAAGACAACACTATGTAAGTATTTTACAAGAAAGTGAAGAAAACACTTGACTTTTAGACAAAAATGTG
>Ga0315909_10001924_pt1 | contig 27287 bp, 47 predicted proteins | sample LakEriMetagenome_11_FD_203527 | JGI IMG/M metagenome (GOLD analysis project Ga0315909, IMG submission 203527) | Freshwater fungal communities from buoy surface, Lake Erie, Ohio, United States - Buoy 2 MA125 | ecosystem: Environmental > Aquatic > Freshwater > Lake | place: USA: Lake Erie, Ohio... | reverse complement strand
ATGAGTAAACTATGAGTGCATTTACAGAACAAGAAGTTGAGACGCTAATTGAACTTTGGCGTGATAGACTTACAATTAAGGAAATAGCTTGGACAATGAATAAGAAACCTACACAGGTTTATTATCAATTGAAAAAGCGTTACTTAGTAGGATAATAAATAATAGGGTTAGATGTTAATTTAAGTCGTCAGTGCTTTCCAGTGACAACATTTAAAAGAGCTCTTCGCAATGAAGAGCTTTTTTTATTTAATTTAAACGCACAAAACAAACAAAACCATGCCAGACATAACAATGTGCCCAGGGACAAATTGTCCCCAGAAAGAAAAATGCCACAGGTTCACAGCAAAGCCTAGTGATTATCAATCCTATTTTGTGGAACCACCTATTAAAGATGGTAAGTGTGACATGTATTGGGGAGAGAATCAAATGAATATTTATAATCAACTAAAAGAGATAGTCAAATGAACAGAAAAGATTTTCTTAAACGGTTAGGGCTACTAACCACTACAGCTGTGGTTAGCCCTATAATACTAACAGAGCAGTCGCAAGTTGCGACTACAAAAATAACAATTGACTCAACTTCTGATGCTGACTATAAAAGCTTAGGAGTAGAAAGAATGAGAATTACCTCTTCGGGTAATGTAAGAATAGGATTTTCACCACCTAACACTAAAGTTGATATAGGACTATGAAACAGACAGCAGTAGATTGGTTATTCAACAGATTGTTGGAGACACCAAAAGATAAGTTCACTTGGCATAGCATTCTAAAGGATGCCAAAGAAATGGAAAAGGCGCAGATGTTAGAAGTTAGTAAAGAAGGTATTTTTTCTACACATGAATTTGAACAGTACTACAAAGAAACCTACGAATGAATATTTATCTAGGACAACAAGCAAAGAGCCTATTCTATATGAGAGAGATACCCATTGATTCAATAGGTGTATTTCAGTCTCATGTAGGTGAGTGGTTGTATTGGTATAACGATGGTTTTACCTATGACACAGGATTCGCTGATAGCGAAACAGAAGCATTACAGATTGCAAAGAAAAACTTTAAACCTTACAAAAAATGAAAAAGCAAATTCAAAGACCAGGAGATCTGGCACCACAAGGTGTAAAAAGCACAATTAAAGGAAACTATAGTTTCAATGAAGTATTTGAGAATATATTTAATCAATCACGCAAACCAGATGAATCATGGAAGCACAATTAAACACATTCGAACACTGGGCCAAAACCCATTTGTCTGAAGAAGACGCACAAAGGTATTTTGAAAACATTCAAAATGAAGTGAATCCCATCAATCCTACACTTGAAGTGGAAGAAGAAGCATTTATATATTCTGCATTTGTATGGGAACATTCAAAAGAAGGACACAACTATTGGATGAATATTCAAAATAGACTCGAAAAAGAAAATGGCTGGGAAGGTTGATGATAGGGATGCAATGTGGTTAGAGGTTAACTTAAAGGTTAACTTCTACCAGCCTGAGGATCTTTTAGCAGGCATGTGGTTCATGAATAGTCTCTATCCAGGAACTGATAGAGAGTTTGTTGAACTGTGGCTTCTAGAAGAGGATATTATTGAGGAAGAGTATGACAATTTTGTGAATAAACATGGTTTTCCTGTTGAGCCAATGCTCACTCTAGAAATGAATAATCCTGATGAATCTGATCTAGTTGTAGCCTATCCAGCTGAAATAGGATGGGTGTATGAAGATGATGAACTTAGAACATTTGACATTGAAGATGCAAACTGGATAATTCAGAATAATGATGGAAAGGTGTACATATTGGTTGATGGAGAAGCCTATGAACAGGATGAAACCATCTACACTCTTACAGAAAATCAAGAAGTGATAATGAAATATTTATTTCTTGAAGATTTTAATGCTGAAGATGAGGACGAATATTTGACAGACTAATTAAAATTGTGTATTTTACTAACGAAAAAGGTTATGTCAATAAAAAGAGGAAGTGCACAAACCATGACTGTCAAACGTGTCCCAAAAGAAGTTTACTGGATAACGTTTGTTCTTCTAGATGAAAGACAGCTAAGCTTCATGGTATCTAAAACAAGAAAGATTGAAGGGAAAAAGAAAACAAAAGTTTACTTCATACCTAGATCAATTGTATTAGATTATGAAAAAAGAGAGCAGACTAAAAATTTTCCTGATGGTTCAGGTGAAAAATGGTACTCAATTCCAAAGATTGATTTAAAATTACCAAAGTGGTTTTGTGAAAAAGATCTAGGATTTTATAAATAAAGCCCCTGTTTGAAATTATGGAATTAAAAAATCTAGAGTCTGTACTGATTGAATACACTTATTATCTGAAAGACTACGCAATCAATAATGAAAAATCACTAGAAGATCTTAAACCAGATGAAAGTGTAAGGGTATTCCTGAATCAATGGAAAAAAAGAATGGAAGAAAAAATAAAGAAAGAATTAGAAGCAATAGAAGCAAAAAAGAAAGAATTAGAAGTAAAAAAGAAACAACTAACTAAATCGTAAAATTATGGCAGTAGAAATTTATTTAGAACCAGAGCTATCAGAGATGGTTGGTTCAGAAGAAGTGACAGCAGAGTGGAAGCAGCTTGCTGAAGAACTTGGTATGGAAGGTCAGTTGAAGCTGATTACACCAAAATCAAGTGAGAAGAGTGATAAGAACCCTTCTCCATACGTCCACATGAATAAGAAAGCAGAGAATGTCTTTGCTATTCTTTGTCCAGAAGTTGTTGATTACAAGAAGTATGACAAGTCTACCATCCCAAGAGAAGTATTAAAGGAGATTGCTCTTGCTGAAAAGGAAAAGTTCTTTGATCAGATTTGTATTTGGTATGATGATGCTTCTCCAGATCCTCTTGTGGTTGGTTACATCAAGGTGGGAACTTATGAGTATGTTAAGCACATGATTGCCAGATTTGGTGATGAGATTCTTCCTTTTGAGGTGCTTGAAGAAAAAGCTATTCTTCGTTTGAAGAAAAGGTTATCTGATAAGTTAACAGCAGCACTCACTGGTATAAATGTCAAAGTGGATAATTTCTTCAATCCCACTCGTTACAATGATGACAATTTAAACATTGAGTTTACCACCGTAACATATAGTCATCGTAATGGTGTATAATCAAACATATGGATGTTTTAATTTACGACATTGAAACACTCAAAGAAATGTTTCTCGTGGGGATTTATATTCCTCACGAGGACATTTACCGTGAGTTTGAGGTGAGCAAGAGCAAGTATGATCTTGATAAGTTTGTAGAATTTACAGAGAAGTATAAAGACTTCTACTGGGTGGGCTACAACAATCTAAGATTTGACAGCCAAGTGGTTGAGTGGGTGCTTAGAAAATGTCAGGATTGGGGTGAAAAGTCTAATCTTGAAGTGGCAGCCATGATTGCTCAGAAAGCTCAGGATGTAATAGATGATGCAAACTATGATGTATTTGCTGAGTATCGTGAAGAAGATCTCACACTCAAGCAAATTGATCTATTCAAAATACATCACTTTGACAACAAGAATAGACGTGTTAGTCTCAAGAGACTAGAGTTTGAAATGGATCTCGAGAACATTGAAGAGATGCCTATTCATCATACAAAGGTTGGTATGACTCTAGAAGATAGAAAACTCACACGTCAGTATTGTCAGAATGATGTTATGGCTACCTATGAGTTTTACAAGGTGACTATTGGCGAAACAGATCATCCATTATACAAGGGTAATGATCAGATTCAATTACGACTTGACATAGAAAAAGAGTTTGGTATTCCATGTATAAACTACTCAGATAGTAAAATTGGTGATGAAATCATCAAGAAATACTATTGTGAAGAAAAAAGAATGGACGTGAAGCTTCTTCCTAAAAAGGGTAAATTCAGAAAGTACATTTTCATTAGTCAATGCATTGCTCCTTATGTACAATTTAAAACTGTACAACTAGATCAGTTTCTCAAAAAGATTAAGAAAATGCGTCTAGAAATGAATGATGACTTCAAGGAGCACATACATTTCTATGACAATGTATATTCTTTCATGAAGGGTGGTTTACATACAGAAAACAAGCCAGAAGTGTTTGAAGAAGATGAAGATCATCTAATCATTGACTGGGACGTTTCTAGCTACTATCCTGCCATCATCATCAACAACAAGCAATATCCATATCATTTAGGAAAAGAGTTTCTTACAGGCTATAAAAAGATGTATGAGAAGCGTCTAGAACTAAAGCCTTTTGCAAAGACAGACAAGAAGATTAAAGGTATTGTTGGTGCGTTGAAGCTTGCTGTAAACTCTGTGTATGGTAAAAGTAGTGACATGAATAGTTGGATATATGATAGACAACTCACTATGTTTACAACTATCACAGGAGAATTGTCCTTGATGATGCTCATCGAGGCGTATGAAACCAAAGACATACGTGTCATATCAGCCAACACTGATGGTGTAACAATCTACATCCATAAAAGCAAACTTGCTGAGATGGAAAAGATTAATGACTGGTGGTGTAAAATCACGGGATATGAGCTTGAAAGAGCAGATTACAAGAAGATTATATTCTCAACGGTTAATGACTACTTAGCTATTAAGACAGATGGAGAAATTAAAAAGAAAGGGGATTTTCTCACGGATTTTGAACTTCATAAAAACAAATCCGCCAGAATTGTTCCTATTGCTCTTGAGCATTATTACGTTAGTGGGAATCCTATTAGTGAGACTATTCATCTTCATAAAAATCCTTTCGATTTTTGTATAAGACAAAAGTCAACAAGTGATTTTCATTATGAAGGCTATAGAAAAGGAATGGAACCATCCGTATACAACAAACTCATTCGCTACTACATTACTAAAGGTGAAGATGGAGAAAAACTCTTGAAGATTAAAAATCAAGACTCTACATCCACAGCACCTAACAGTTCACAAGTGGAGGCTGGAGATTGGCTGTGCAAGGTGGTGAATCATCTTCCTGCAAGCACAACTGTTGCATCAATGAATGTCAACTATGACTATTACATTGATAAGGCAGAGAGTCTTGTATTGAAGATTGTCACTAAGGGTAAGAAAAGAAAAGTAGATAGAATTCCTAACCAAATTTCTTTATTTTAATTATGGAAGAAGAAAAGACCTACTCGCAAATAGAAACGCTACCTCCTAATACTTTCACTCCTGTGTTCTTAAGATCAACAAAAATTCGAATCACTAGAGGCAGCAGATATTTTGATTTGAATGGTGTGGTGTATGTGATAATATACTCTAAACCAGATTTAATCAAACTAATGCCAATCAAAGAGAATGCTATGATTGATGTGTGGGAAGTAGAAGATTTCAAGAATCAGGTGAAACTTTTGAGGTTTACGTACATTCCTCATCCTCCTATAAACAGAATTAATGTTACAGAACATCTTCTGGAATATCAGTTCAACATATTAGGAAAAACAATGGGTAATACTATTACGGAAACGTCTTGGAAGACAGACTGGAAACTAAGCAAAAAACAAAAAGAAGCATTTAAGTCTTATGCTCTTGGAGTTTTGAAAAAAGTTTTTAAATTCAACGGTGGAAAAGCTCGTGAGAATTATGAGTTTTTTGACGAAAAATTTGGACTTTTAACGCTTTGAGTCATGTCTAGTTTCTTTCTGTTGTACTATTTCTTTAGCACTGCATTACTTGTTCTATTATTAGAATTTGCAATTAAACTTAAAAGAAAACGATGAACATACACGAAGACCATGAACACGCTCCTATTAGGGAGGCTGCAATTATCAAATTGCAAAAGAGAGATGAAGTGGAACAAGCAAACCACGAATACGAATTAACTAGACAACCTGCAAAAATTATTGTAACTACAGAGAAGAACGATGAAGTTCAACGTAACACCCTCCCATTTTGAACAACTTCTCAAACAATCCTATAGTCTAGATCATATTTTCTTACTAAAGCTCATAGAGGCCAATATTGACATACAACCACTAACAGATGGAAGTATGAAGATAGCTGGCCTCTACCAGTCTTTGGTCAGGAAAGGTCTTGTCTCTGATGTAACTGAAAAGATTACACATCTAGGAAGAGAGTTGCTAACATTTGCTGACTCTGAAGTAAAACAGCCTATAAAAAAACTAAAACAAAAGCCTGAAGACTTTGATGCTTGGTGGAATGTATTTCCATCTACAGACAATTTCGAACACAGAGGAAAAAAGTTTGCTGGCTCAAGAGCTTTAAAGAGAAGCAGAGACGATTGCAGGATCAAGTTTAATAAGATTCTTGCTGAAGGAGAATATGTGGCAAAAGACATTATTGATGCCACTAATCTTGATGTGTATTTAAAGAAGGAAGCTTCTTTAAGAACAGGTGATAATAAGCTTAGCTTCTTGCAAAATAGTCTAACATATCTTACGCAAAGAAGTTTTGAGCCATTTATCGAAATGATCAAAACAGGAGTGGAGGTACCAAATGCACAAACAAAACGATCAGTGGACATATGAGTTTTAGCACACTAAAGAAAGAAGTGGAAGATGGTTTACAGGGTAGAAACTCTGGAATACCAATGGGATTTAATCGTCTCAATAGATACATAGGTATTCGTAAGAGAATGTATTTTGTCACAGGTGGTCTCACTGGTAGCGGTAAGACAAGCTTTGTTGATGATGCATTTGTCTTGAATCCTTATGACTGGTATATCAATCAGAAAGATCCAAAGTTCAAGTTACGTATCATATATCGTTCAATGGAACGTAGCAGAACATACAAGCTTGCAAAGTGGATATGTAGAAAAATCTTCTTAGATCATGGCTACATCATTCCTGTAAGTAAGTTGTTAGGTTGGACTGATAAGATGACAAAAGATGAGCATGACATATTCTTGACATATAAAGACTATATGGAAGGAATGGATGATGTCATTACAATCATTGATGGTCCAGAGAATCCTGTTGGTATTGCTAAAGATCTAAGAGGTCATGCAATGAAGCATGGTGTGATTGAACAACTAGATGAATACAACAAAATCTATATTCCTAATGATGAGAATGAAGTGACTATTGTCATTGTAGATCATCTAGGATTGCTCAAAACTACCAAAGAACTCACTACTAAAAAGCAAACCATTGACAAGATGAGTGATGAGCTCAGATATGCCAGAGACTTTTATGGCTACACTATTGTAGCTGTACAACAGTTCAATCGTGACATATCAAATCCCATCAGAATCAAGAATGGGGATGTAGAACCACAGCTAGAAGATTTCAAGGAATCATCAGTGCCTCAAGAAGACGCTGATGTTGTTCTTGCACTCTTCGATCCTATGAGATATAAGGTGACTGATCCAAGTGGTTACAATCTTGACAAGCTAATTGATGAGTATGGTGGTAAGTATTTCAGATCACTACGACTAATCAAGAATAGCTATGGTGAAGATGATGTAAGAATTGGTCTAGGATTTCTTGGTCAAATAGGTATGTTCAAGGAACTTCCCAAGAGGAAGGATATTACAGATGTAGATTATGAAAATGTCGTAAATAAAAGCTTCTTTTTAAATGATCAGCATAGCTCAACATTGCGATAAGTGTAAAAATGTAACAAGTCACACTCTGAATAATGGTGTGATTTTGTGTTTAAATTGTAAAAAACAAACCAAATTAAATAAAAGTGTAACAAAATGAAAACCAAAAACAACAAAACCATGAAAGAGTACGAAATAGTATTATCTAAAATGCCAGAAACATTCACATCTCACGACTATCTCAAGCAGTTGAGAAGAACATCATTGCCAAAATCAATGATTCAAAAAGCTAGTCATAAAAACTTTCTGACTAAAGCATGTGAGCAATTGACCAAGAAAACTTGGAGAAAAACTAGTCTAACTGCAATAGATACTAATTCAGTAACTGTTACTGTTCAGGCTACTAAAGCCCCCAAAACTCCTAAAGTTAGTGTAAGAGCAACTGCTTCTGAAACTATGGAGACTAGGATAAATAAAGCCATTGATCTTTTAAAAAACAACGGTTATAAGATCTACAGAATGGTAGAAGAGTTAGTGTAATAATGACACTAAGAGATCAAAGACAATCTGAATTTGCCAAGCAGTGGATTGATGCTGGAGAGTATGGTATTCTCTATCTATGTCCAAGGTTTGGCAAAATCAGAACGTCAATCAATGTGCTCAAGCATTATGACAAGAATTGTTCTGTATTAATTGCCTATCCAGACAATAAGATTAAGCAGTCCTGGCTAGATGATTTTGAAGTTCTTGGATACGATAATCCAAACATCACATTCACCACACATCTATCACTGAAGAAGTATACAGACAAGCTGTTTGACATCATCATCATAGATGAGATACATCTGTTGTCTGAGGCTCAGATAGAAGTGTGTGAAGAGTTGTTTACAGACAACAAGAAAGTGTTGGGCCTTACTGGTACACTAGCAACATCTACAAGAATAACTCTTGAAGATCGTCTTGCATTGTATGTAAATGCTGAATATCCTTTAGAAAGAGCAATTGATGAGGGCATCATTGTAGACTATCAAATTACTATTATCACAACTCCTCTAGATAGTATCGTCAAGCAGAACTATGGTGGTAAAATCAAGACAGAGAAACAGCAGTTTGATAGCTATACATGGGTGATTAACAAGATGCAGTCAGAATACAGAGATACAATGTTCTTACGATTAGCAAGAATGAGACTGATACAATCTTCTCTAGCAAAGATAAACTTGACCAAGAAGTTGATTAGTAAGCATGCTGATGAGAGAATGTTGATATTCTGTGGAGTGACAAAGGTGGCTGATAGCTTAGGAATTCCTTCCTATCACAGCAAGTCTAGCGAGAAGCAAATATTTGATGAATTCGCTGAAGGAAAAGGTAATCACATGGCTGTTGTCAAGATTGGCAACACTGGTGTGACATACAAACCCTTGAATCGTGTGGTTATAAACTACTTTGATAGCAATAGTGAAAACCTGGCACAGAAGATACAGAGATGTACAGCAATGGAATACAACAATCCTGATAAAAAAGCCCAGATATACATCATATCTAGCAATGAACAGGTGGAATTGAAGTGGTTGCAGAAGGCTCTAGAATTCTTTGACAGAAGTAAAATTAAGTTTGTTGAAGCTAGGAATTTATAACAAAAAAAGTGTATATTTATAATCAAAAAAGTTAAAACCTAAAATCAAAGCAAATGGCAAGTAAACTAATTGGTATCGTAGGAGAGACCAGTACAGGAAAATCAACATCAATCAAACACCTAAATCCAGATGAGACGTACATCATCAATGTGGCTAAGAAAGAACTTCCTTTCAAAGGATCTGAGAAGATGTACAGCGCAGAAAAGAAGAACTACAAAGAAGTGGATGACGCTAATGAAATCTCTAGGCTTCTAAAAACCATTTCTGAGAAAGCACCACACATCAAGAACATTGTTATCGAAGACTCTAACTACATCATGGGTTTCACTATGGTGTCTAAAGCCACAGAGACAGGTTACCAGAAGTTTTCAATCATGGCGAAAGACATGGTTGATTTGTTTAGAACAGCAAGAATGCTCAGAGATGATATTGTTGTGTTCTATTTCACTCACCCAGAAGTGATTGAAGATAGTGGTGAAATCATTGGTTACAAGATTAAGACAGCTGGTAAGTTAATTGACAACCAGGTGTTGCTAGAAGGTTTGATGACTGTGTGTTTATACACTCTTGTAGAAGAGCAAAAGGATGGTACAGCGTCTTACAACTTCATCACCAATAGATTTAGAAAAATGCCAGCAAAATCACCAGCAGGTATGTTTGCTGAGCTAAAAATTCCAAACAACCTACAGATGGTTGTGGATAGTGTAAATGAGTATTATAAATAAAAACAATTAAACAATTAAAGTTATGTCAGGAATTGGCGGAGTAAAAAAAGAAAGAAAAGAAACAACAGATTTTCCAAAGAAGGTTGGTCTATTTGAGGCTAGCGTAATTGCAATCAATCCAACGATTGAGCAATACAAAGATATTCTTGGAATAGAACTAAAAGAAGACAGTAAAGCAACTGAGTATCTTGGTGAAAGCAGAGATGGTAATGCTACTATTAGAATCAGTGTATGGTTAAAAGATGTTAAATCTGGACAGAATTTCAACATCAGTTACTATCTAGAAGATAAAGAGCGTGAGAACAAGGATGGGACCAAGAAGCAATATATTAACAGTATAGGAATGTGTACTTGGGCTGTTAGTGAAGACGATCTTCCGCAATGGTTTAAAGGTAACTCTGATACTCCAAGAGATTTTAGAGTGGCATATGTTGGCGAAGAAGAGTTTTATGAGTTTATGAGAAATTGGATGTGTAATCTAGATTATACGCACCGTAAAACAATTTTATCAGCAGACTTTAAAAAACTTATCAGAGGCAATGTTAGAGAGCTAACTTCTGAGATTAATGGTGAGTGGTGTGGAAACTTTGTAGCAATGGCTACAATCACTACAAGAGAGAAAGATGGTGAAGTGAAAGAATATCAAAGTGTATACAACAAAGCCTTCCTTCCTGCATATTCTTTGAAGCAGTTCAGACTAAAGGAAAATGATTACAATGATCAATCCAGATTGTCTGCTCTGTTATCTAAGAAATCAAAAGATCTTCGTCCACACGAAAGATTTGTTGTAAAGATTGCTGGCGAGTATGGCTGTAAAGATTATTATACATTTAGAGACTTGCACGACTATGATCCAGAGCAAAACTTGGTTGCATCAGACAAAGTAATTGCTGATGATGATGCTGATTATTGATAAATAATCTTTTATATTCAAGGCTCTCAGAAATGGGAGCCTTTTTTATTACACACTATGGCAAAAGTAATTTGGATACCTGGAAGCGTTGGGGAACTACTTGATAAAGTGAGCATCCTCAATATTAAACGTGTCATGATCACTGACACAGAGAAGCTAACAATGGTAAAGGATGAGCTACAAGAACTAATGGATGTAGCAAGACCCTTTTTAGAAAACAAAGATGTAGAAGAGATCTATGATCTTCTTTTAATGGTGAACAAGAATCTCTGGGACGTAGAAGATGACCTGAGAAAAATGGAAGTTAGTAAACAATTTGATGAAGAATTTATTGCGAAAGCCAGAAGTGTCTATTTCTTGAACGACAGAAGATTTGAACTAAAAAATAAAATCAATTCTGTAATGGGATCTAGAATAAACGAGGTGAAACAATACGTTCAATATCAATGATTACTGGAGAAAAGAAGCTAAGAGAAGTCCTCAACATACCAACTGTTCTGTCTAAGATATCTGAGTATGATATATTCAGATGGTATATGCCAAACAAGAAATGGGAATTGAATAGAGCCACACATTCTCCATTCAGAAATGAATCTCGTCCTTCATTCACTATTTATTCTAAGGATGGTAAAGTTTTCTATCTAGACTTTTCAGACCCTCACCACAGAGGTGACTGCTTTAATTTTGTTCAGCAGTTGTTCAATGTGAGTCTTACAGAGTGTCTTGAAATGATTGATAGAGATTTTAATCTTGGGATAAGGAATAAGAAAAGAGAAGATTTGCCTGATCACACAGAGATAGTAGCACAATACAAACAGCCTGAGAAATTGGAAAAGAAGTATTCACACATTCAAGTGATAACTAGAAAATTCACCAACGAAGAGCTTATGTATTGGAATCAGTATTATCAAGATGTAGAAGATCTGAAGGAAAACAATGTGTATTCAATTAAGAAGCTCTACCTGAATAGAAGAATGATTCACCTCAAAGAAACTGAATTGAGGTTTGGTTATTTCTACGATGGTCATTGGAAAATTTACAGACCTTTCAATAAAGACTTCAAATGGTTTCCTAACAACACACCAATCACTGCAATGGATGGGAAAGATAATCTTGAACCAAACCAACCTGCTTTTATTAACAAAAGCAAGAAGGACTATATGGTGATTAGAAAAATCTACCCACACACATGCGCTGTTCAAAATGAAGGAGTTGCTTGCTTCTCTAAAGAGAATGTGGATTATCTAAAACACCACTCAAGCAAACAAATTCTTTCTTTTGACAGCGATGTGGCTGGTGTTAAGAATTCTAAGATGGTGACAGAGATGTTCAACTTTGAATACTGTAATGTACCAAGGTATTATCTACAAGAAGGTATCAAAGACTGGGCAGATTTGGCTAAGAAGTATGGACTACAAATTATCGAACACTATTTAAAACAACAATTTATTATTCCATGAACACAGAAGAAAGAGTATTACAATTAAGAAAATGGTGCAAAGAAAAAGCATCGTATTGTCCAAAGTTAAAACATGAAATCATGGATCTTTATGATCTTGCTGTAACTGAAATTGAAGATGGAGGATCAGCAATTCATGAAATTGATTTGTGTATGTCAGACGTAGAAGAATTAATCAAAGAAAACTGTAATTAAAATGTCAAACAAAACTTATTCAACAACTAAATATTTTCTCACAGGTACGGAACTTCCTAAAGAAACACGCACATATAAGCCTGTTTCACATGGTCAATTGATTGACCTCACCCTGGAGAGCATTCATCAAGCAGGATTTAGACTTGATACGGAAACCTATTCATCTGCAAGAGAGGGTAATATTGCTAATGGTAAATTCACTATCAGCAATGTAGCTGATAAAGAGATGCAGCTACAGATTGGCTGGCAGAACAGCTATGATAAGAGCCTGAGCTTGAAGTTTGCTATTGGTACACAAATCTTCATTTGCCAAAATGGTATGGTGAGCGGTGACTATGGTGCATTCAAGAAGAAGCATCAAGGAGATGTGCAAGAGTTTACACCAGCTGCTATTGTAGAATATATTAAGTCTGCTGGTGAAGGATTCAGAAAGATGCAGAATGATCGTGAGCTTATGAAGCATGTGCAAATTGATGCTCGTGTAACAGCTGAACTTGTAGGAAGAATGATTCTTGAGAAAGAATTCATTGAGTCTACACAACTCAACATTATCAAGCGTGAGTTGAGTAAACCAACATACGATTATGGTGCTCCACAAAGTTTGTGGGAGTTATATCAGTACACTACGTATGCTATGAAAGAAGTGCATCCAACACTATGGATGGGCAATCACATTGAAGCCCATGATTTCTTTGTAACAGCAACTGGTGAATTGAAAGGTAAATCAATTAATATAGGATTTGAAGACTCTCCAAGTAGGAGACAGTTGACAATCTTTGATCAATTACAAGAAGCAGATGTTGTGGGATAAATTCAAAGATTACTTTCATGAAAGCTGGCACGAATCAATTCGTCCATTCATTGAGAGTGAACAGTGTGATGAAATCTACGCATATCTAAAAGCAGAATCTAGGAGGGGTAAGAAGATTGCCCCTCTTTCTTCTGACACCTATCGTTGTTTCAAAGAGACACCATTAGATCAGATGAAGGTTGTGCTACTAGGCATGTGTCCCTATCACACGCAGTTAAATGGTCTGCCAGTCGCAGATGGTTTGTTAATGGGATGTTCTGTAACAAATAAACTTCAGCCTTCTCTAGAGCAGTTTTATGGTGCTGTAGAGAGAGATGCGTACAAAGGATTAAACTTGAAATTCAACAAGAATCCTAGTGTAAGCTATCTAACCAAACAAGGTGTACTAATGCTTAACGCAGCTCTTACAACAGAGATTAATAAAGCTGGTTCTCATTTGAAAATATGGGAACCATTTATTAAGCATGTATTTGAGGGACCAATTGCGCAGAGCAGAGTGCCTGTAGTATTTCTTGGTAAAGAAGCAAGCAAGTTTAAACGTTATATGGGTCCTTTGACATGGTCCTTCGAATTGAGTCATCCAGCCAGTGCTTCTTATAAGCAAACTGATTGGGATTCAGAAGGTGTATTTACTAAGGTGAATAAAATATTAAAAGATAACAAGCAAACACCAATCTATTGGTTGGATGATGAATTACCATTTTAAATAAAAACACATGCTAACAGAACTAATTAATCCAGAAGACTTAGAGCCAGGAGATGTAATCATCTATCCTTCTCTAACTGAAATGAGAACAGCTAAGATTGTAAAAAAGCCTACTAAAACTACTAGAAATTATGGTGGTATTCAATATCATTATTATAAGACAACTAGATGTCTAGTGAATGTGGAATATAAACCAATTCCTGGGCATAATCCACAGAATCGTACATATGGGGAGCAACAGTTCAATGTTAACGAGTTTAATGTAACTAAGTATATACGAATTTGTAATCCTGTACTTAAAGTGATTGGATAATAATTTTAAATTTTAAAGCAATGATATTAGAAAAGCAAAAAGAAGCAATGATTGTCACTGATGGTGACGAAATGAATGAATCAATTGGAATGTCACTAGACTTGGATTCTGCTCAGATTTTGATGCAGATGTTAAGTAAGAATCTCTATTCAGATTCAATAGGCTCAACTATCAGAGAGTGTGCTAGTAATGCACTAGATAGTCACAGACGAGCTGGAGTGAAAGATCCAATCATTGTTAGTCTCAGAATGAATGACAGACAAAACTATGACTTCTCTGTAGAAGATTTTGGTATTGGTCTAGATGCTGACGATGTAAGAAATATTATCAGTAAGTATGGTAAGAGTACAAAGCGTAACTCTGATACAGAACTAGGTATGATGGGTCTTGGTTTCAAGGCCCCTCTTGCATATTCATCTAGTTTCTATTTCATCTGTAGAAAGGATGGCATAGAACGTAAGTACATGATGTATGAAGGAGAAGACACAAATACCATTGATCTTCTGTATGAAAGACCTACAGATGAAAGAAATGGTGTGAAGGTGATTGTTCCAGTTAAGTGGAGTGATAAAGACGAGTTCTTCAGAAAGATAAAAGAGCAGCTTGCATACTTTGAAGATGTGTATTTTGATGTCAATGTAGGTAATCATGTTATTGATAACACTTTTGCAATCTATCGTGGTGAACACTTTCAGCATTCTCAACTAGCAAGTGATGAATATCTTCATATCTGTTTGGATAATGTTTACTATCCAATAGACTTTAGCAAGCTAGAAATTCCTAAGCTAGAGTTTCCTGTAGCATTGAGATTCAGTTTGACAGATGGGATATTTCCTACACCAAACAGAGAGGCAATCAGATATACGCAGGAGGCTAAGCAAATCATCATGGATAGACTTGCGGAGATGTCAGATTTCTTTGTGAATAAGTATAACGAGCAGATGACTGCTTGTAAAACTTTTCAGCAAGTGAAAGAATATTACAACTCTTCTAGAAGAACTGTTGAGGTTATTCCAGGCGTAAAGTTGAATGTAGGGTATCTTTCTGTATTTAGTAAAACCGTAATTAACAAGCCTAAGATGGAAGGTGTCAAGCATCTAGATCTTGAGAAGCTTGTCAAGAATGACGACTATATACTAAAAGAGTATAAGGTGACGCAAACATTCAACAGAGGTAAGTTTAGAGAAACAAAGGGTAGCTGGGATGCTGACGTGCATTTGATGAGCATTAATTTGGACGATAATAAAAACGCCTATTTGTATTCATCAAAGCTGTCAGAAACTAAGAAGGCTTATTTGAGAACAGCTCTCCCATCTAACTGGGGTAGGACATATTATTTCATAAGAAAAAGTACGTCATTCAAGTTGTTTCCAAAGCCTGGTAACATGGGTGCTTACGATAACTACTACAAGATTCTTAATCTAAGAACTATTGATAGAAAGTATTGGAGAGAGGCTATTGTAGAGTTTCAGAAAGTCATTGAAACCATAACTTCTGGATTCCTTGATTTGGATGCTATAGTGGTTCCAGATAGTTTTCTTCAGACTAGAAAACAGAGCTCTAGTAGAGTGGCTGCAACTAGACGTGAAAAGATGGATGGTGACATCATCGTAAAGAAGGCTGCTCCTCTAGAAAGATATGTTGAGGGTAAAGAATGTAAGTTTGTTACAGACACATGGAGATTGAAAGACATTCCCAAAATGGGAACTCTACTAGTTTATGGTAGTCATGACGATGCTGCAAAGCTTGATCACATATATGCTACTTCACATGGAAAGCAAAAGCTTCAAGTGATTACGCTCTCAGCAAGAGAAATGAAGGTGCTAGAAGAACTAGAGTTTAAAAATGTAATGTCTTATTCAAAATTTATGGAAGGTGATAACAAACCATTTAGACGTATTGTCACAGCATATTTGATCAACGAACTATATCTAAATAATTCTTATTTGTTTGGTAGGACAAACATTCTTAGAAAAGTGTCTAAAGAATTAGCTGATAGACTAGATGCATTGGATACTTATAAACACAAAAACTATGTTTCTAGTAGCAAATATGTATATGATGCTATGCTTCAAGTGGCTAAACAAAACAACTTGTTTGATCATTCCATCTATTCAGAATATCTAAGTATTAAGGCCATTCTTGATAACTTGTATTTCTTGAACACTATATTCTCTATGATTAGAGGTTCTAGTTACTATGGTGATGGTACAACAGATCAAGTTAGAATTATAGTGGACCTAATGAAATACCACAAAATGAGGGTTAATCTGGAACACTATTCTAAACCAAAACTTGAAGAAAAAGTTGAGGAAGAATTATTAGAATCACTTGAAAATCAGTAAATTAAGGGAGGATTTGATCCTCCCTTTTTCATTTAAAACCAATAATTTAAAGCAAAAAAACTATGTCAATTTTCACACTCGATTGGTTCAAGTCCAACGCAAAAAGAATGCTTGATAATCTAAAGATTGAAGAACAAGCACTAAAGAATAGCTTACTGAGAAGAGAGCTACAAACTTCTGAAAAACCGTATGAGAAACTTAAACTTGTGAACGATGTGCTCACAGTTGTTTTGAAAGATGGAGAAGTGCTATCCAAACCGTCATCAACTATTGATGACTTCGATAGAGTAAAAAATGCTAGAAGTGAAGCAGAGATCATTGTTTTGTTCAAAGCCAAACTTGTTAATGAAAGCATGTTGAATGAAGTGAGACAACAGAAAGTTTATGAGAACATCACTAACAACTTATATGTGTTAGGATCAATGCAAGACTTTGATGTTGAAAATGGAACTGTAAGACTGAAAGGTATCAACAGAACTATTCCTCAGCTTCTTGTAGAAAAGTTCATTGATGTGATTTCTCTGTACAGAACAGGGGATGAAGTGCATGATGATGTTTACCAGGATGAGCAGTATTTGTCATTGAAGAGATTCTTCATGTGGTGCTGCTTGAATCCTCGTGCTGAAGTGGCTGATGAGTTGTACAGATTCCTAGTGGAAAACAGCTTCAGAATAACCAAGCAAGGATTCTTCGTGGCTTTGCGAAATGTTGTCACTCTACATGGATCAAATGAGCTTGTTAGATTCGTTAGCGAAACCTATACAAACATCAAAGCTGTATGGAAGAAACGTCCTGATGACTATCATGTAATTCTTCGTCCTGATGGAAGTTATACATTCATGCATTATGACAAGATGTTCACAAATCAAGAAGAAAGATGTCATTCTTGTGGTGGTACAGGAGATGTGTGGGATGATGAAGATGAATCATGGGGATGCTGCTGGGATTGCGATGAGACTGGTATGATTAGTCAAAATCGTAAAAACTATGAAGGTACAGACCTAGGTGTTTTGACAGACCTATATCTAGATCTTCCAAACAGAGCAGAAAACAGATTTACAGATGACTGGACCAAGACATTTGATATTCGTATTGGTCAAGTGGTGAGCATGCCTATGAATGAGTGCAACTGGTCTACACAGGATTGTGCTGCTGCTGGTCTTCACTTCACTGCTGATCAAATTAACTATGTAGGATGTGGTGATCAGTCTGTATTGATGCTCATCAACCCAATGAAGGTTGTTGGTATTGGTCAGCACAAGGGTAGATGTTATGAGTATTTACCAATCTCCACTGTTCCTAGAGAGGATGCAACAAGAATCCTCCACGATCTAGACTTTGATACAATTGATCTAGATGAGTTCTATGTAGAGAAAGAACTAGAATCTCTATCTGAAAGAGCTGAGAAAGCATTTGCTCAAGAAGTTAAGAAGTATGAATTCAATCTTCCTGCTATTTCATCTAGCGAAATTGGAAGAATTGTTAACTCTCTAAACAAGATGAGAAATGAACTGGACAATAGAGTTAAAGAAGTTGTATAATCATCCTGAGCGGATAGTTGAAAACATGCAAAGTGTTTACAACAAGTGTATAAATGATGACTTTATGTATGGAAAGGGTTGGTACAGTCGTGCCAACCTTTTTTCTTTAGCCTTGTCTGAGAAGTATGGTGTGTCAGAGATGAAGGCCGCTGGTATAATTGCAGCCCTGTCACCTCTTAAAGAATGGACACTTAACAAAGCTATGGCTGAAGAGTTTATCAGAACAAAAGGAAAGACATGCAGACACACATCTGCACAAACTTTGAAGGCTAGAAGAATACTTAATTATGCTTCTACAAAGAAGGATGTTGAGGTTTCTCTTGGTGGACTGAAGACTATTAATTTCTTCAATAATATCTATGATCCTTCTTCTAAAGACCATGTTACAGTGGACAGACATCACATTTATCTATCACTTGGATGGGATGCTCAGGTCTGTACACCAAAACAATATGAGTTCATAAAGGAAAATACTATTATATTAGCCAATGAACTCGACATCATCCCTCATGAGTTACAATCAACTCTGTGGGTGTGTTGGAAAAGGATTAAGAAAGATGAAGAAAAAACCAGTCAAAAAGCGAGTTAGCGTAAAAGTAAAACCTAGAAATGCTGGGACTATGACAGAAAGTGGTTTTTGGTCATTCATACGAAGTGGATTGAGACAAAAGTCTAGATGGTGGAAGCCTATCACACTCTGTAAAGAGAATGCTAAGCGCAACTATCATGGACCAAACAAGAGACAGAAGTATGAATACCAATGCAACTGCTGCAAAGGATGGTTCCCTGCAACATCTATAAACGTTGATCACATTGTTCCTGCTGGAAACTTGCAAAGAGCGTCTGATCTTCCAGGATTTGTTGAAAGATTATTCTGTGAAGTGGATAATTTGCAAGTGTTATGTAAAGATTGTCATGATAAAAAGACAGTTAATGACATAAAAGAATTGAGTAAATAGTATAGATTTGGGTTAAACTTGATAAAGCCTTCCCTCATTGGGGGAAGGTTTTTTTATTTGCAATTAATAACTAAAATTGTTATTTTATGATTTCAATAAACAAGCAACCATCGTTTACAGAAATATGGCACGAAGGACATGTAGAGCATGATGGAGATATACATAGGTTCTGGCTCATATATCCACAGGGAGTGGACATCAATGGAAATGAGTATGAGTTAGAAGTGAGATGGTTCTTTCAGAGAGTGCCCAGAGAAGTGAGGGCTATGCATCCATTAATTATTAACGCATTTAAACAAACACTAAATGATACAAGGACAAAGTAAAACAGAGGCTAATTACAGAGCTATTCAAACAGATAGCTCATCTTCATTGAAAGAGTTTTCAATGGATAGAAAGAAGTATCACAAAAAATATGTACTGGGAGAGAATGTTGAAGACAAGGAGAACCAGGCTGCAACTATTGGCAGACTTGTTGAGACTTTGCTTTTAGAACCTGAGCAGTTTGACGAAAGATTTTACATGTCTGCTTGTGCAAGTACACCAACTGGATTAATGCTAGATTTTGTTGAGGCTCTTTATAAAGTTACAAAGGAGGCAACAGATGCTTTTGGTGTAGTGACAAGAACATTTGACGAATTAACCAAAGATGCTTATTTAGAAAGTGGATTCAAGATTAAGATTGAACAAGTGATTAGTAAATTTGTAGGTACTGATGCTGAGGTGTATTACAATGAAATCAGAAAAGTGAGATCTCAAAATCTAACAGTGATTAATAGCAATGATGTTACAAATGCAGATAAAATTGTAACAGAATTGAGAAACAATATTGTCACCAGAGATCTTGTAAACTTGGTCAGTAACACCAGATATACAGTGTTGAATCAGTATCAGATAGAATCTTATGTCGTAGATGGTCACACATTCAAGAGCATGTTTGATAAGTTGATTGTTGATCATGATGCTCAGACAGTACAAGTGTATGACTTGAAATGCACATGGAGTGTAGAAAATTTCTATGATGAATATTATTTGTACAGACGTGCGTATATTCAAGCATATCTTTACTATCGAGCAACTGTTCATCTAGTCACTGATCCAAAGTCAAAGTGGTTTGGGTATTCTGCAAAGCATCCAGCATTTATTGTCTGTGACAGCACAAACTATTACAACCCACTAATTTACACGCTTACAGAAGAAGACATCAACGATTGTTATGTTGGATTCGAACATAAGGGAAGAAGATATCCAGGTGTGAAAGAGCTGATTGAGGATCTTGATTGGGCACTTTATAATGGTGTCTGGAACATATCGAGGACAAACTTTGAAAATGCAGGAATTGTAAACATTAAAGGATAATGAAGTTAACGAGAAGCATCACTACGCTATTTATGGTTAAGCCACTTGGTATAGGTATTGAAAGACTAGACAAGGTTGGTTTTATCAATGCTTTCATCAAAGATGTAAGCCATGATTGCATATATGAAAATTGCGTGTATTTGCTTTTCAAGCCTCATGATATGGATTTGTTCAGGGATTTCATAGACAGCGAATATGAAAGAACTAACAACATCGTAGAAGATTATGATTACGAAGGTGGTTATGTGATTATGGTGTACAAACTAGATGAGAACTTTAAAAAAGACTATCAACTTGTTAGACAAGGTTTGTATTCTAAAACCAGTAAAAACTTTCAAAATTTATTTCCAAAGGTTGTGAAGATCATGAAGAATGGTAAACACAGAGATGAAATCTCTCTGCAATACAGAATCTTCAATAGAACTCAGGATCTGATCAACTTTTGGGAAGATAAATTGGGTATCAAATTCTCTAGTGACCAGGAGGTTTGGGAAGGATTCCACGAAGAAAGAGAAACGTTAAATATCAAAAATATAAAACAACATGTCGAAGTTAGCAATTGAAATACTAAATGATTACCCACTAGCTACAGAAACTGCTAGAGATTGGTTCTTGAAGAAGATGATTGAAAGCTTTGAGCAAGACAATGCTCCAGAAGACTTTAAGAAACAAATGTTGTCTAGAGGAGTGTCTGACATCACTCTAGCAATTATGCTTGACCAGAGTCCTAGAAACTTCTTTGATCTCTTTGATGATAACAAGATTGTCATTGAGATATTGAGAGACACAGACATCAATCCTGACTTGTTTTATTACAAGATAAATGGAAAGACTCCAGGAACATTCTTTGAACAAAGAATACCCTGCGAGAGAGCTGCTATAGAGAAGGCTTTTGAATTACTAAATTGATACACGAGTTTGCAAATCCCATCCCTGTTGTTGTAGAAAATGGCAAGGATGGGTATGCTCTCTATGTAAGAGATGGTGGAGCATTTGAAAATGATATATGGTGCGTTGTCCTCTGTGATGGAGGACATGTCAGACACTACATGTCAGATCAAATCAGAATTTATGTAAACGCTACATTACAAATAACAAAAGAAAATGGAAACAATTAAAATTCATTGTAAAAAAGATTTCAGAGGGAACATTGACATTAGAGATTTTATGGTAAAGTCTGCGATAGACGAGGGTAAAAGCATAACAGTTACATGTGGGTCATTCCCTGGCAAGAGTGTATATACACCAGAAGAGCTCAAGAGTCCAGTAAAGATTAGTGAGCCATATAAAGCTAAATATGGAAACGTTGAGTTTTATAGACTGCATTCATATCCTTGGAAATTTGATTAGTTAATGTTAGTGTGTTTTGAGTGAGAAAGCCCCACGACTTTGTTGTGGGGTTTTTTAATTGAAAATGTTAAAAAAATTAATTAAATTCGTTACATCTAAATTCAATTCAATAATGGCAAAGAAAAAAGAAAACCAAGAGGAACAAAGCAAGTTCCAAGCAGCTCTGGACAAGCTGAACAAAGCGTATGGTGTAGGTAGCGTACTTACATTGAATTCTAAGAATCAAAACTCCTATGATCTGATTAGCACAGGTTCTGTTGGGTTTGATCACATCACACTAGGTGTAGGAGGTTTCGTTAAAGGGAAACTTTATGAACTAATGGGGTGGGAAGGTACAGGTAAGTCAACCATCTGTGGCCACACTGTAGCAGAATGTCAAGCAAAAGGTGGTAGAGTGTTGTACATCGATGGCGAGCATGCTGTTGACAAAATCTATTTTGAGGCTCTAGGTGTAAACACTGATGAAATGTTGATTGCTCAACCAAGCTGCGGTGAGGAGGGTTTTCAAATTGCAATGGACTTGATCAACACTGGAGAGCTAGATCTTGTAATCATCGACAGCGATAGTTCATTGATCCCTAAGAAGGTGTTGGATGGTGATGTAGGCGATAGTGCTATTGGTAAGAAAGCTGTTTTGAACAGCAATGCATATCCAAAGCTAAAGACTGCTCTATCTACACACAATGTTTGTGTGATTGTTATCTCTCAGTATCGTGAGAAGATTGGTGTAATGTTTGGTAACCCAACTACTACGCAGGGCGGTCATGCATTGAAGTTCTATTCAGATTGCAGAATCGAGGTGAGTAGATCATTAGCAAAAGAGGGAGATGTAACTTACGGTAACATCACCAAGGTGAAGGCTGTAAAGAACAAGATGTCTCCTCCATATCGAATGACAAGCTTTGATATTGTTTATGGTCAGGGTATTGACAAGTTTGCAGAACTTATGGAGCTTGGTAGTGAGTATGGAGTTCTTAGAAAGTATGGCTCTACAGTTACATACAAAGAAGAGAAGTATCAGTATGATGGATTCCAAAAGCTACTAGAAGACAATCCAGAGCTAGAAGAAGACATAAAACAAACAATTATCAATCGTATTAAAAACGTAGAACTAGTTCCTGAAGATGATGGATTATAATCAATTAGAAGCCCTAGTAATCGAATGGGCAGAGAACAAAGGTATTCTTAAGAATGGTACACCTCTAGCACAGTCCAAGAAGACAATGGAAGAGTGCCAAGAGCTGATCGATGCTATAGAAGGAGACTATCTTGGTGGAGATACTAGAGATGAAATAGCAGATGCTCTTGGTGACATCCTTGTAACCATTATCATCCAAGCTAAGATGCAGGACATGTCTCTAGTAGAATGTTTAGAAGGTGCTTACAATGTAATTGCTAAGCGTACAGGAAAGATGATAAATGGTCAATTTGTAAAAGATGCCTAAGCAAAAGTGTAAGACATGCGATAAACCCTGTGAAGGAGAGTATTGCTTTAGACATAAGCCAAGAAAACCAATGCTAGCAAGAATAACAACCAACTATTCAAACAAGCTCATCATAGAGGAGAAATCCTCTATGCGTGAGATGTTTCTTAGGATTTGGAAGCAAAGACCACATAAGTCTGAGATTAGTGGTGAGAGACTAGGGACAGAACCTCTGTCAATATTCTTTCATCACATCCTTCCAAAGGAGAAGTATAAGGACGCAATGTTAGATGAGGAGAATATCATTCTCTTGACACTTGACGAACACACCAATGTTGAGAGTGACATCTATCGTTATGAAGAAGTGAACAAAAGACGTGAATATCTAAAAACAAAATACAATTTACCATGAAGCAATTATATCAATATGCAGCCATATTTCACAAATATGACTTCAACGAAGAAGGAATTAAAGTTTACACAGACTCTGAATTAATCATTGAACCAAAATATGTTCTTGCCAATGATGAGAAAGAGGTTATCTTTAAGGCAACAAAGCACGTAGGTCAATACTATGCACAGTCACCAGACAGCGTAGAGATTGTAATTAAAAAATTCTAAAACCAATTTACAAAATGAACCAATTCTTTTACACACGGAAAGAACCAATTCAAGGAACTGATCCCCTTGAATTCAAAGAGTATTTAGACAGTTTCAACATTGAGAAAGTAATCAGAACTATTGTCATGGAGAACGATAATCGTCTAGTGTTACTAGATGATATTCATGAGCGTTCAGTAGAAGTGCCTGATGTTAATCCAAAGAATGGACAAGTGAAAGGTTATAAGCGTGAGCGCAACACCTATCAAACTGAAATCTATCTGACACCAGAAGACTCAGAAAGATTCATCAAACTACTCAATATTGTTGACATATGAATCACCCATTGATCTCTTGTAAGATGATCACTTATGGAAGAGTGGAGTTTCTCGAAGAGTCTCTCCACTCTTTTCTTATTCAGGACTATCCTGAAAAGGAACTAGTGATTGTGAATGACTATCCCTTACAGAAGCTTGTGTTTGATCATCCTCAAGTGAGGATTTACAATCTTGATGAGACATTTAAAACAATAGGGGATAAGGAAAACTTTGCCACAGAGTTGTGCAAAGGAGAAATCATTTGTCAATGGGACGATGATGACGTTGCTTTACCTTGGCATTTAAAAAATGTAGCTAAGTATTTCACAGATGATGTAAATATTTTACACTGGAATCCAGGAGTGTTTTATAACAATAATGAAATCACTGACATCACATGGATAGGTAACTCTGGTATTGTGTTTAGGAAGTCTGCATGGAAAGCTATTGGTGGTCACCCTATAGAGAATGCTGGATATGATATGACATTTATAAATAAGCTTCATCATTACGGAGGAAGATTATTTGCAGCACCCCCTAAAGAAGAAGCTAGTTGGTTTTATATGTGGGGAGGAAGAGGTTATCACATGAGTGGAATGGGAACAGACACTGATGACAGGGCAAATGTTATTGAAAGACATTCAAACCATGTTGAAGTTTTAAGAAAAAAGGGATTGATTCCTACAGGAGATGTACATTTGAATCCTCATTGGGAAATTGATTACCAAAAACAGTTCGATGAATATGTTACAAAAAATAAAAGCAGTAATCGTTAATCGAAATCTTGTAACAACTTTAAAGAACACCGTAGATTTTCTATCAAAAGATTCTAGGGTGGAGGTTATCATTTTTGATCAGCAATCAACCTATCCTCCTCTTCTAGAATACTACAAAACACAGAACGTACTTTACAACAATTCAAATGGTGGTCCTTACAGTGCTTGGGGAATTCGTGAACTAAACAATCATCACTACATCGTTACAGATGCAGACTGTACGTATGATGATATCCCTGATGATTGGTTAGACAAGATGCTACACTGTTTAGACAATAGTGGACATAATAAGGTGGGATTCTCATTAAGAATTGATGATCTACCTGATAATGTTATTGCTAACCAGGCTAAGCATCATGAGTCTAAGTTTTGGACAAACAGTTGTCAGTTTGGATGGGTGGCTGAGATAGATACCACCTTTGCATTATATCGTGCAGGAACAGCATTCCAGTATCAAGCAGTTAGATTATTTGAGCCATACACAATTAAACATGTTCCTTGGTACATTGAGAACGACATGAATGAAGAATGGGAATACTATTTAAAACATTCTAGTGGCATCTCAGTGTGGGGATCAAGATTAAAAACTCTTTACAATTTATAAAATGTCAGAAAGCCTTAACCAGATATATGAGAGGTTGTACAACACACCATCAGATATCAACGAACACTTGCCCACTTTAGCAAGCTACGCTAGTGAATGTGAGCACATCACTGAAATGGGAGTTAGATACATTGTATCAACTTATGCTCTTTTAATGGGTAAACCAAAGAAGATGATCTCTTATGATATACACATGTGTCATTGGGAGCCTGTTAGAGATTTAGTTAAAGAAGATACAGACTTCCACTTTGCTATTGGTAACACGTTAGAGATTGAGATTGAGCCTACAGACCTATTATTTATAGACACTCTTCACAACTACACACAGCTAAAAAAAGAACTTGAATTACATGCTAAGAAAGTGAATAAGTACATCATCTTCCACGATACAACAAGCTTTGAAACTGTTGGTGAATCATATTCAGGAAATCCAGAAAGGGGAATATGGCCAGCTATTGAAGAGTTCTTACAACTCAATCCTCAATGGATGTTGAAAGAAAGATTCACAAACAATAATGGATTGACAATAATTGAAAAAGCCCCCTAAAAGGGGGCTCTTACATTATTTCGAAAGTCTTTTTCTTGACATGGGCCATTGAGCATTCCCTTGTTGCTTCTTACTCCTAACATCATTGTTACTATACTCTTTCATATAGTTAGCATTTGGTCTAGGATTGGGAACTTTTGGGGCCTTCTTTGGTTTTCCAGATTTCATTAACAGCCGTATTTACATTTACCCATAGAGCTCTTCTTTACAGAAGCACCTTTTTTTGCTTTAGGAGAAGCTCCTGCTTTCTTAACTCCAGCAGGCTTATCACCTACTCTTCCTTTTCCATACAAAGAAGGATAGTATTTTTCTGGATTCATTGCTGGATTTTTGCTACCTCCTTGAACCAAACTCTGGTTGAATAGTCCTTGTTTTTGTTCTTTAGTCAAACGATCTGCCTTTGTTCCTAATTGTGCCTTCTTGATTGGTTTTTTAGAAGCTGTTGCAGCAGGTTTTGAAACATTTGGCTTCTTTGCTATACCTGCTTTTCCTGGATTTTCAAAATCATACATGTTTCCTTTTTTCACAACTGGAGAATCAGCAAAAGCAAGTCTGTAAGTGTAGCTTGACTCATCTTTTCTAGCTCTGTTAGTCTTATTTCTCATAGCCTCATCTTCTTGCTGTGCAATAGTAGATGCTCTTCTTTTTCCATAAGTACTGTTAGGTCCTTGAAATTCTGCTGCGGCTTTTCTCTGTGCTTCTGTTCTGTTATCTGCATGTCCATGATAAACGCCTGGTGAAGACATTCTTTTTTGTACGGACTTAACAGAAGTCCCTTTTTGAGCCTTTTTGACTACTGAAGTTTTTTTCATGATGTATAAATGTTTTGGTTGAAATCAATTGTTTAGTAAATTTAAAAACAAATTCGAAAATACTTTGTATATTCTTTGGAAATTTAAAACACAAATATATATGGAACCCACTGTCGTCCTGAATCCTTTTGGAGTGCACAATGTCACGAAGGTCATTGATGAGAATAAGAAGCCCGCTGAATGGTGGAAAGAATATGTTGAAATCAATGAAGCTTTGATTGAGAATGAATTCTATGTGCTATTCGAAGATGGTCTACTAGTTAAGAAGGGGAGGACCAAGTTCAGAACTAGTGACTATTTTACTGATCGAAAATTCCAAAGCTTCAAGTCGCACTATGAAGAAGTTCAAATTTCAGGGGAATCCTAGCCTATATGATTGGAAAATAAAACCTGTCATA
>Ga0315909_10001923_pt1 | contig 27312 bp, 29 predicted proteins | sample LakEriMetagenome_11_FD_203527 | JGI IMG/M metagenome (GOLD analysis project Ga0315909, IMG submission 203527) | Freshwater fungal communities from buoy surface, Lake Erie, Ohio, United States - Buoy 2 MA125 | ecosystem: Environmental > Aquatic > Freshwater > Lake | place: USA: Lake Erie, Ohio... | reverse complement strand
ATTGCCAATGACTGAATCTAACCGTAAATTTTTCGACACACTCGATAGATCAAAAGTTAGACTCCAAAAGAAAACTTATCTTGACATAATTCAATTTTTAGAAAAAGATAAAGAAAATTTTTTTCTCGATCAAAAGAATTAGTATATTTGCACTCTAACAATCAAAAACATACCATTATGAACTTAGAAATGAAAAGAAGGAATGAACACTATTTTAAGATAACCTTGAATCTCATGAATGAAGGTGGTGTTTATATTTGGCCTGACACGGGACATGTTTTTACTAAAAAAGAAGGTAAGTTTGTTGGTAATAAACAAGCCTGTAGGTCAGTAAGAGAAATCATCACAAGAGACTTTTTTGAAAATTTTTTTTCACAATTGTAAAAAGAGGTTTATATTTGCACTTTAACAAACAAACTCGGGGACAGGATTCTGAACACACACAACTATGGGACTAGATCAATATCTTTACAAGAGAACAGCACTCAAAACACATGAGTTTTTTGAAGACAATGAAAAACATCATGTTAGTATTATTCAAGATGGTAAACAAGTAGACATTGTAAAAAAAGAAAGAATTTCGAGTATTACAGAACTTGTTTGTAGTTGGAGAAAATTCAATGCCCTTCAAGGTTATATCATGACACATTATTGTAGTGATGATTTGACTTTAACTAGTCCCATCTATTTACACAAAGAAGATTTTGAAAAACTACTTGATATTGCCAACACTGTTGACACAAGTCTCAGAAAATCTGGTAAAAAAATTATTCAAGAAGAGGTTGGATCAAAAAAAACAGAAGATGGTAAGTTTGTTCCTTTATATGAAGATGTAGAAGTTTACATTGATACAGAAGTTGCATTGAAACTTTTACCGCCCTCTCCTGGATTTTTCTTTGGATCACAACTTATAGATGATTATTATAAAGAAAATGTTGAAACCTTGATCCAAGAATTACAAGACATTCTTGTAGAAATACAAAAAGACAAAGAAAAAAAGGCTTGGACTGATTGGTATTATACTTCAAGTTGGTAAGATTTTGTGTTGTGTTCTAGTTTTTCATGTCAAAAGGGGTAGAAAAATTCTACCTCTTTTTTTTTACTTTCAAATAAAGTTGTATATTTGCTGTCTAAACAATAAAACATGACACAATCAAACATCATTTGGGCAGTTTCACAAATCTCAGTATGGATCAATGAAGAAGTTGGAACAACACAAGACAATCTTATTGTATGGTATTGCAAGAATGGAACAGAAATTACTTTGGATACCGAAAATAACTTTTTAGATATTTGTGATCCAAAGTTAGACAACAAAACTTTTTTTGCGATTGCAGGTTTGTGTCAATCATTATCACTAGAATTATTTGATACTTTTACAGAAAAAACTACTAGATCAAAAAAATAGTTGTATATTTGCACTCTAAACCAATAATCATGACAACAAAAACAACACTTGTAAGACTTTCTGAAACTGAATTAGAACTCATTGCACACTGGATCTGGAACATTAGAGACAATCATAGGACGGATCCTTGGAGTGAGCAAGATGAATTACTTGCAGATAAATTGGAGTCTGCAGGTTTTAGACTAACTATTCCAAATTATCCAGAACAATTTAAATAAAAAAAACATGGGATACGAAGACGTAATTAAACCAAAACTTAGTTATTTCGAAGCTAGATTTATGGTAGGATTTCTAGTTGAGAAGTATGATTACTTGCAAACACTAGAACAAACCGATGCCATTAAAGAACAAATTGAATTTGTAAGATCGGTTCACAACAAAATTATGAAACAATTAGAAAGATAAAACTATACAACTATGAAAATGCATGTTTTTATTGAACACGATTTACCCCTTTGGGAAATTAAACCTTTGAAAGGTACCGACAAATATTTAAAAGAAAGATGGTTTTTAGTCGGAAATTTACATTATATTTTGTCCAATGTAGAAATTACCGACTTTCAAGTATTTTTTGAGTTGAGAGATAAACAAGGTCTCATAGGATCTTATGTTTGCTTTCTTGACAATTGGGAAAGATTGGTTAAAGTAAACAAGACAATTAAAAGTAGAAAAAAAATTTTAACTTCCTAAAAACTAAACAACTATGAAACTATTTCATGCTTTCACTTATGACAAAATGTATCAAATCAAGAAATATGGTTTGATCCCAAGTAGGATTGACAACTTAATATATGCTTGTGATAATAGTGAAGATGCCTTGGAATGGGTATTAGACCGTGAAACTATTAGAGGCAAAAAAATATCAAAGTTGGGTATGGTTATTTTTGAATCTGAGGCACAAATTGGAAGTGATCATAATCAAAATTCATACCAAGGTGTAAATGTATACACAGTTCAAGGTCGTGTTCACCCATCAAAACTAACCTTTGTTCAAGTTGATATAACAGAAGATTATTTCTGGCAAAAAAATGAATCCAATGATATTCAACCAGAAGATCCTAGTGATGAATTGTTATTTGAGATCTTCTACAAAAGTTTACAAAATAAAATAACTGTGGATACAAAAACAGGAAAACAAACTGTGGGTCCATTTTATGAACTCACACAAAAACAATATAGACAATTATTTGACTCATTAGGGTCAAAATCTGACCATGTTTTAATGAACTAGTATAATATATCAATTAAGATAAAACGGGTTCTTCTATAATATCGTCGTCATCAGAGAGGACAACTGGGCCACTTGGTGCAACAACCTTCGTTGAGCATTTGGCATACGCCGTTCTATAATCTGAACCTTTTGATTTTTCTTGAGCAATACATTGGCCAAGTGTTGAGTCTTTCGGAATATCTCCGAAGTCTTCTTGCTTTTGCCAATACTTATAAAATTCATTAAATGATGATAAACAAAATGCACCTCTTTCTTTCATTGAAGGAAATTGAAGTCTCATTTTATTATTTTTCATGCATCTACTTAAATAGATTCCTCTATTTTCTGCCTTTTTAGGTTTAAGAACAAAAATATCTTCTGACATTTTTTGTGTTTGACCAATACATATCGCAACCGCTTGGTCATGATCATATTCTTCACTAATTTTACTGATACAGCGTGAGATATATTTATTTTTGTCTTCTCCTGGTTGTAATTTTGGAATTGGCATTTTATAAGTTTGCTTTTAGGCGTTTATTTTCTGCATGTAATTCATCAATTTTTCTTTCAAGTTCTTGGATCTTTATATTGAGATTATGGATTTCTTCTTTCAAATCATCAATAATTGTCTTATAAAGATTTACAGAAATTTCCAAATTTCTTAATACAGAATTCTCAACTTCAACTTGTTGTTTTCTTCTACCAACTACCCAACCTGCAATACCAGTTAAAGCATTTGATAAGATAAGAATTAAATCATTTGTCATAGTCCACAGCAATAAAAAGTTGGGTCTCCATAAATTACCATGTCTCTTGGAATTATGTCAGGGTTTAAATTTCCATATCTATTTCCATTATACAAATGGATTCCGGAAAAGTAATTTTTTCCGAGGTGTGGTTGAAGGCCTGATTGTGGATTCCAACTATAAACAAGAGGATAATTGTTGGAGTTAAAAATTAGTTCATCAATCATTCTTTGTTCAAAAAATTGAGATCTATCATCGGCTCTTTGTTGCATGTATTGCATCTCTTTTATTGATACAGTTTGCTCTGATCCGTTAACAATTCCGTTATTTTTAATTCTCATGAAAATGGAAGGGAGACATTCCATATACGCTGCCCACAGCAACATCGGAGATACAAAGTAATTTAAAAAATTGCTATTGATTGTTGTTAAAGTATTTCCTGAAACTTGATCCAATAACTCTTTATAATATCTTCCTCCAATTATGTATTCCAATTTTGTTTGCTGGACTACACCAATGAAAGGTAAAAGCACTGAACTCGTCACGTTTGCGTCAATGTCAGTGAAAGATTTAATTTTCGTTTCGCTTAGGAGAAGTATGTTCTGAGGAATTAGTGCTTGACTCATTATTCAGTTATTGTTTCATTTTTATTTTCATCAATACCTTCTGTCTTATTTACATTAACAGTTTCAATTGGCTTTGTATCAGGAAGAGATACCATTTGGAATTGTTTGATCTCAATTTCTGTAGGTGCACCACCATCACGAAGTGCCAATAACTTTTCAAATACTGCCTTAATTTCAGTCTGGATCGGAGCCACAACAAGTCTTTGAAAATGATCTTGTGCTTCAAGGTGTTCACTTGATCCAAGTGATCCTGGAACTTGTATACCCAAAAGTTCTGGTGAACTAATTTGATGTGATGTAAGGATTGTTTCTTGAACCATTTGATTTAATTCAACCCACATTTTGTCAGATGAATTACTTGAAATAGGCGTAATTTCTGGGGCATTATCTTTTGAATCACTGAAGGTTAAAAATAATTTTCCAGCCTGGTTCGATCCACCAAATTTTGCATTCATTTGATTATAGATCATCTCGCGTTCTTCAGGTCCTGGTATTCCTGTATTAAGTGAAACAAATAAAGATGGTGTTAAGCCATTTTTAATGTTATTGAAATGCCAGTTAAAAATTTCAATTTGTGTAGCAATTGCCGTGGCGCCGCCCCAATATGAAGGTGTTGCGTAATAATTATTCCCACAACTATGAGTGGTATAATAAAACACTTGCGAATTTTCTTCATGATTTGGATTAAATGCAGGAAGTTTTCTTGGTTGGAATTTTTTTGGAAAAGCCCAGTCCGCTGAGTAATAAAAATTATTTATTCTATCATTGAGATCTGATTTTTCGGCTCTCAGTTTTGATGCGTCCATATAATACATTTCAAAACCTTGTTCACGATCTCTTCTCCAAACGATATTCAATGCAAATGCACCATACAATATAAAATCAAGACATGCTTTACTCCAAAGATCATATACTTTATCACCAATAGAATTGACCATTTCAAGTCTTGTATCTTCTAGGCTTTTGAGTGTAATATCTTCTCCTCTTGTTGCATACCATTTTGATGTAATACATGCTCTATGCGTTGGACTTGTATTGTAAAGTCTAATCAATTCTTGAGGTGCAAGATTTGCGATGCCATAATAAACCCAAGGAGTTCTTGTATTTACTATAAGATTTTCTTCAATTATTGGAACTTGGGCAACAGCACCAAAGTCCAAAACCTTCAAATCAAATTCTTTTTTTGTTTCACTCATATTATTAAATATAGATTATTTGTTCAATAATCATGGATTAAGTTCTCCAGGGGCAAAAATTATATTGCTATTGTCTTCATTAGGTGAAATATATTCATCATAGAAGTCATTTGTAGTTTGTGCACTTTGTGGCAATACAATTGCCATACCTGTTTCAACTTTATTATACGCAAGTGCTGGATTTAAATTTCCAGATCCTTGAGTTTGCTCAAAGACACCATAAGTATATTCTCCTTGGTATGGAAAATTTATTTGTCCAACACCATTACCTTCTGTAAATAAAAATTCATCATACCTAGTCTTATGAGTTGAAATATCTGTTGGTATAAATTGCACACTTTGTTTTGAAAATATATGTGTGAAACTAAATAACCATTCTGGATTTGGCAACTCAGCATTTTGACTAACCGTGACGACAAGAGAATTTACTTGATTTGGTCTTATTACTAACATAGGCTAAATATGATATAAGGGATCACTAGACCCCTTATACCATTTTATTTTTTTTTAGATTGATTCTACTGTGATACCTTGAGCGATTGACGCCAAAGAACCAGATAGTGAATTGATCGGTTGTTGTTCAAGCGCTTGGAAAGTCATGTTCAGACCATTTTGATCTCCCAATGCTTTTCCGCTAACTTGTGAACCTGCGCTAATGAATGAGCCATAATTCTGTCCCATCAACCAATATGTACCGTTATTATCTGAGAATACAATTGCCAACTTTTGATTTTGTGCTAACACTTTCAAAACATTTCGTTTATCTTGTGTCATTTTTGCAAAATAAGTTGTAAGTTCATCAGTATAAAAAATTGTGCCGTTTTCTAAAGAAGCGTTGACAGTCTCGGTAAATTGAGATGAAGTTCGGATTAACTCAAAAGCGTAAAAGGTCCCTGTGCCACTTATTGCTGTGATCGTATCACCTGTTGATTGTGTGATTGATAAAATATTATCAAAATCGGTGATCCAAGCATTTGCCACGCCACCTGCATTGTCTCTACAACCTAAAGGAATACCAGCAGTTAAATTACAAGCCATTTTAATTATCTTTTGTTTTTAAGTTTATAATAAGTAGGCCATTATGACCTACTTATAATTATGCCAATCCGTTCGTCACGAAAAATTGTGGAAATGCTACAGCAACTCCCAACTTCCATGCACTCATTATTCTAACTTCTTGGAAGTCCATAGACCACCACGCTCTAAATGAATCTTCGTCGCTCATGAGATCCGTGCCTGCTAGCATATATTGGGAGGGACCTGCAATGATTTTGTTAGATGATCCAATACCAGGACAACCTACAACTCTAAAATTAGTTTGTGGGTGGAACACCTCGTAAATTGATCCAAGTTTTGGTTCAGTGAAATGAAAGTTATTAACGTTCCTAATTGCGGTAAGGTAGCATTTGAATTGACTCAACGACATATAGATAACAACGTCATCACGCTGGAAAATATTTCTATCAAGACCGTTGATAATATTATCAACTTGTGTAAGCACGTTGTATGCTTGTTGTTGAGTTGATGAACCAGTCACGGAACAAAGTGCAGTTTGACCAGTAAGAACATTGAATCCAGTTCCAGAGTTTGCATTAGCAAATAATTCAAGGAAACCAGAATATGTGCTTGAACCAGAAGTTGCTTGCCATAATTGATCTTCGTTGAAACGCTTAATTTGTTTAGTTTGCAAATCTGTGATTGCTGCTTCGAATGGTGCAGTTTCATTATAAGATCCTGCATTTAAAAACTGCCCGAGCCAGAGTGTATTTAATTGTTCCAGGCAAAGGGATTGATTCACCTTATATGCCTGAACTGTCAATGGAGCCACAGTAAATTCTGTTGTTCCAGAGTTTGTGAAACCACAGTTGGTTCCAGTTTGAACTTGCAAAGTTTCTGAAAGTAGATTGACATTTTGTGTGCCTTTAATTCCCGGAATGACATTCAAATATTTCATACTGATTGGTTCAAGAACCGCCTCAGATATAATATCAGTTGACAATTGGTCTACATATGAGCTCAAACCTGCAAGGTCGTAAGAAAAGTTCAATTTTTTTAAAGAATTTTTCATTTGAGTTTGTTTTTTTTTCTAATTTATTTTTGAGATAGTATTTCTACTAATCTTCTGTATCCATCTAATTTTGAAGATGATGGAATCTCTTCATTTATAGTTTTTTGGGTATAAACTTTTTCTCCAGCCGGTTCTTTTGAAAACTTATTAAATTTTGTTTCAAGAGTTGAAAATCTTGATTCCATTTTGTCTAATTTATTTTCAAATTTTTCAAGTGCCTTTTTGAAAAGTTCTGCAATTTCTGTCATTTTTTCGTCTTCCATTTCTTGTTCTGGTTTTTCTTCAACGTTTTCACGTTCAACAATTTTTCCATCTTTTGAAATAACACGAATTTTAACATCATTGCCTTCAGAATCTTTCAATACCACTTGGTGTTCTCCATCAGGTGCCGGAGTTTTTTTGCCATCCTGATCTACAACATCAATTGATTCGCCAACGTCAAAAGTAGGTGATTCCACTTTTGCACCATCAGCCGTTTTTGCTTCAACGAATTTACCTGTCTTTCTGGCCTCATAGTCTTTGGTATCTTGATAACCTTTAATTGCGCCACCAACAATTGAAATTACTTTTCCACCTGTTGTTTCATATTCTCCATCAGAGATTGCAGATAATGTGCCATCATAACTTACTTTTTTTACAAGTAAGCCTACACTTGGTTCATCTCCACCAATACGAATTATTTCGCCATTTTTTAGTTTAACATCGCCAAATTCTAATTCAACCTGAGACATGTTTTCATCTGCAATTGCTTCCTCTTCATCTTTGACTTCCTTGATCTCGTCTTTGGTTTTCATTTCACCCATTTTGATTTTGCTTATTTTGCCGTCTGCGACTTCAATTTCAGCACCATCATCAAGTTTGTGAACACCATCTGGAGCAGGAATCATTCCTTCATCGGTTGCAACATAAATCGGAGCACCTAGTTCAAGTTCACCTTCCATTTTGAGTTGAACACCTTGTTCAGTTTTCGCCTCATAAAATTTTTGTGGTTCCAAACTAAGTAATCTTTTGATTTTTTCGATTGCTTGTTTACTAGTCATCTTTAATTGATTTTAGTATTTTCGTTATTTGGTTTATTTGTTTGTCTTCTTTTGAGAAAACTGATTTTTCTGCGAATAATCCTTCAACAGAAAATCCATTGAGAGTTTTTGATTTTATAAGTTTCCAGACTTTATCATCATTGACTTTCATGCTTACAAACCAAGTCCCTTCAGGAAGTGAAAAACCGTATTTATGTGATTTGTCATAAATTGGATCTTCACTTATCCAAGACTCAGATATAAATACTTTATCTTTTCCTAATTTAATTCCGTTATGTTCTATGGACGTGTCATCAGTGCGTTGTTCTTTCAGAAACTTTTTTGCCATTTTTGCAATACTTTCTTTTGAAAAATAAACATAATATAAATTTCCAAGTTCGTCATAACGGTGAATCATTCTATTTGGCACCATTGCTGCACCGATCAAGATTTTTTTATCTTCATCATAAGCAAATGTCATTTTTTGGTTTTTGATTGTTTCCAATTTGTTTGATGCCCATTCAATTCCTGTAGTTCCACCCCAACCTAACCATGCAACATATCCTCTATCTTTCCATGGTGTATCTTTAAACTCAGGAGAAACTTCTGAATTTGTTTTATGTCTTTGAAAACCACTCATTCTTGAAATTGTTTCTTCTGAAATGTTTTCACCTTTACATAATTGGTTTGCACGGATCCAACCTACTTGTGTCATTCCTTTAACCTCATCACCATGTTCATCTCTCCATCTCAATGCTTTGCACGCATTATTTTTTGCTGACTCTGGATAATCATTATAAGTTTTAAATTCTTCTTTTTCCATTGCCATGGCTTCTTTAATTGGAACACAATTCGGAACCATTTTACCATCTTTTTCTTTAAGTCCAATTGGTTCATATCCTTCCCAACATGCATCTTCTAATCCTTCGAAATAATCTTCTGAAAATGGTTCTCTATTATATTTTGGAATAAATTGAGATCCATCTCTTGGGTCTCGATCTTTTTCTCTTTGTCTTTGTGTTGCTTTTCTTGGATTTTTTACATCACGAGGTGCATATAATCCTGTTTCACCAACTGCTATTGTTCCTTTGTTTCTTGTGTCTGCCCCAATAACAACTTCTTGATCTATTACTCCTTTTCTAGATGAGCCAGAATTTCTAATATCACCTTGTTTTTTGTAAATTAGTCTTACCCAAGCATGTTTACAATTAAATGATCCACGATATAAAAATATATTATAGTTGCCAAACTCAGGGTTTGATAATCTTTCAATGTCTTCAATTGAATAAACTTTATTCCTTGAAATCATTTGTCTACAAAATGCCCTAGAATTTGAAGAAATTGGTCCTACATACTTATATCTTACTCTAATATTTTCTGTGTCCAATTGAGATTCTGCATTGGGATTTGAAAATTTCTGACTTTGCATTGTATGAACAACAGTAGGAGTAATTCTTTCAACTTTTACTATATCCCAACCATCATTTATTAGATCTTCATAATCTTCTCCTTTTTCAAACAAATCTTGATTATGATCACAAAAATCATCAGCAATAACTTGATAAGGATTCAATTCTTCAACTTCAAAATTTTGGCCACAACTACAACCTTGAGATTTAAATGCATGCCAATCTTCTTCATGTGCAGGTTTTGATACAAGTGAAATTGCTTCAATTCCACCTTGATCTAACTCATCATCAATAAATAATTCAATTATCTTGGTAGTTCCCATTAAAATAAAATATAGATAAACTTATTTTTTACCATTTCTCAATATAAATATCAAAAATATTATTCAATTGAATGAATTATATTAGAGATCTGCTTTTTATAATTCTATCAAATTGTTGTTGATTGGAAATATCAGCCGACGTCACGTAAGTTCTTATTGGTTGTGCACTCAATGTGTCAGTGATTGCTGTCGCAAGAACATCAACTGAATCTGTTGCAGGTTTTTTATCTTTTGTAATATTGACCATACCACCAGCAGCAAATTGTGGTTGAGTTCCAAAATCATTTATTGCTGATAATAATGGTTGAAATAATCTGGTAGATCTTGCATTAACAACAAATTCTCCATCACTAAGTAATGCTGCAATTGAATCACTTGTTTCTGTTCCTGGTCCTTGAACAAGTCCGCCACGTTGGAATCTTCTTGCATTTACATTTATTGGTGGTGGAGGTGGTGGAGTAGGTGGATTTGTTCCTGATGGTGCAGATGTAATACCACTAGTATCTCCTGCTTGTTTTGCAAGTTTTGTTGCATCTAACACTGCTTTTATGATCCCAACTGCTTGCGCCGCATATAAAATCAATAATGGAATATTTTGTGGAAAACCAACTTTTGCAGTTTGTGCAGTTCCTTCTGCCACAGCAACTTTTGATCTTGCAATCGCGGCAGTTGAAAATGATATTGTTCTTTTTGCTTCTAAAAATAATTCACGAGCAAGGATAATTTGTTTTGCAATTAGTGCAGCACGGCCAACAGCAGTTTCATTATTTGTTAAACTTATTATTGCTTCAGTCGCCTTTAATTGACTTGCAACTCTTTGTTGTCTGATTTGTTCTTCTTGTTGAAATTGTTGGACATTAAGTTGCTTGATCTTATCATTTGTCTCACGAACAATCTTTACTTTTTCTTCTCCTTGATATTTTTCATCATTTAATACTTGTTCAAGATATTTTCTATAAACTTGTATTTGTGCGTCAAATCCTCCTTGGGCATTTTGTAATTCAATTGCAAGATCATCTAATCTTTTCTTTTTTCTTGTTTCTTCATCTGCATTGATTGCATCTTTTAATTGCTTTGCATATTTTTCTCTGATAACTTGTTTTTGTGCCTCAGACAATTCAAGATCTGCAAGTTCTTGATTCATCTTTTCATCAAGTAATTCTTTTAACTTGGTTTGTTTTGTATCAGTTGAATCAACTTCAAGTTGGATCAGGGCATCAAGTTCTTTACTTCTTTTTTCTAATTTCTTCTTTTCGTCTTCTTGTCTTTTTGTTTCATCTTCTTTGAGTGCATCAGTTAGTCTTTTGGCATATTCTTTGCGTATTACTTCTTTTTGAGCCTCAGTTAAATTTGCATTTTGTAATTCAAGAGCAAGTCTTTGATCAAGAAGGGTTTTTAATTCTTTTTGTGATGTATTTTCTTTATCAGTTTCCAATTTGATCTTGGCATCAAGATCTGCTTTTTGTTTTTCTAATTCTTTTTGTCTTTGTTCTTCTCTTTTCTTTGCCGCATCACTTGCATTTTTATTTCTTTCTGCAAGTTGTTCTTTTTCTGTTTTGGTCAATTCTTTTGTACCAGCATTGAATCTATCATATGCCTGTGTCCCTGCTTTTAATGCAGTGGTAATTCCATTTGCTGCCTGACTAACACCTTCTGTAATTGAATCCCAATCAAAAGTAAAAATTCCTTTCAGTGTTTTTCCAATACCAACACCAACTTCTTTGATCAATGTGAATAAACCAAATAAAGTTGAATAAAATATTCCAATACCTTTTGTAAGTGGTGGTAAAATATAATTGATCATCTCAACAAAAGCGTCAAGAAGTGGTTCCATTGCTCTGAAAATTCCACCTAGTATTCTCTCAAAGGCAATAAAAATGGGTTGCAATTTTTTCATTGCAACTTCGCTTTGACTAAACGCAGCAACAAGACCAGCAACAGCAGTGGCAATTAAACCGATGATGGATGCTTTTAAGGCAGTATTGAATGAACTAAATGCAACTTTTGTTTGATTGATTCCTCTACCTAATAAACCAAGTGGTCCACCAGCATTTTCCAATGAATCAACCCAGTCGTCTGTTCCTTGTTTTGCACCTTTTAATCTATCTTGTAGATCATCAATTTCACCATATATTTTTTTCCACTCAGCACTTCCTGCCGGAACTTCTTTCAACGCTTGTTTTAACTCACGAAGTTTTTTCGTTGAGTCAGCCGAGTTGAGTATTATATCTATTTCAACTTTCTTTGCCATGTAGTTTTTCTTCTTTTGCTATTATGGATAAAATATTTTTGTTCTGTATGAGTTTTGGTAATGCAATTTTTAACTCATTCAATCTCACATTGATATTTCTATTATTATTTTTTTCCTTATTACTAAATATCTTTATTTCCATAGTTAAACGTTTCTTGATAAACTTGTTTGATAAGTTTGTATTATTGTGTATAGATTTGATATTTCAGTATTATTTAATCCATTACCTATCGTGACGAATGAATATGTGTTTGCATAGTTTTGTATTGCAGATCCACTATTATTCATGGCTCCAATATAAACCGAAATGTTGATATTTTGTGCACTTGAACTCGTTCCACTTGTCCTCAATGATCCATTTCTATACAAATTACTCATTGTATTTGCTGTTGATGAAATCAAATATTGACCTTGTGGAAGTGGTGCATTTGCTGTAGATCCACCAGTATTGGAAATACCATAAAATTCTTTTGGTGTTCCATCTTGAGCAATAACAAAATATCTACCACCAGATGATGCTCCAATATAATTTTTTCCAGTTCCAGTCAAAACAGTATTATCTAACATGTAAATTGAAGCGTGTTGATCATTCAATGTATTATTACTTGGATTAAATGAAGTATTGGCATAAGTATTTGATGCACCATTAGATGTTGCACCAGACGCATTATAAGTCCATCCTGTGCCTTGGAATGATAAATGATATGAACTACTACTAGGATTTTTTGCATCAATTCTTGTTGATCCAGATGTGCCACCAACAAATGGATACATTACATCAATCTTAGTATAAAGATTATTACTTTTTAATGAAGTAAATAATGTAAATGTTGCGGCGCTTATTGTTGCACTCATACCTGTTGCTCCACTTGCAACCAAAGCATTAAGATATGCTTCAGCATCGGCATCATAACCAACTGTTGCTGTTGGTGTAGGAGTAGGAGATCCTGTGTTTGTATTTGTCGGTGTTATAGTTTGGGTAGGTGTTGGACTCTTAGTTGGAGTCATTGAATTCGTTGGTGTTTGTGTATTAGTTGCAGTTTGAGAAGGTGTTTGTGTATTAGTTGGAGTTTGTGTTTGACTTGCTGTATTTGTTGGGGTATTAGTCATTGTTGGTGTATTGGTTGGAGTTAATGATGGAGTAGGTGTAGGTGTTGGGCAAGTATTACAATCTGTAATAGATAAAATATAACCAGTTGATCCATTTATTTGCATAACAAATGGACCAGAAATATTATAATAATGATAAGGAGTAGACCCAGCATTATATGGAGTTGTTAAACTAGAATCTGAATAAATTATACTTCCAACATCTGGGAATGTATCTCCTGTTGCTGGTAAATAAACTGTTTGTGGACTTGGCATTCCATATTGACATGCATTGCACGCATTAGTAAAGCCTGCACTTTCTAAATTAAATGAAAAATATGCTCTCGTTGGAGTAGGCGTTGGTGTTTTTGTTTGTGTAGGTGTTGGTGTATTTGACGCAGTATTACTTGGTGTTGCTGTTTGTGTAGGTGTAGGAGTTTTAGTGGAAGTAATTGAAGGAGTATTTGTTGGAGTTTGTGTTTGTGTTGGAGTTTGTGTGGCAGTATTACTTGGCGTTGGTGTATTAGATGGAGTGAGTGTAGGTGTAGGGGTAATACAATATAATAATTCAATTGAATAACTCCAACCACCAAATGTAGTTTGACCTGTTCCTATTTGTGGGTAAACTAAGTCTCCACTTGTATAACCTGTTGCAATGTAATCTATATTTACAGAATTTTGGAATGTTCCACAGTTAGGAAGTGGATTAGAATTTGACAACACAAAATATTCCAATTTATTAGGATCAGAAATATTATACCATATTCTTCCAAGTCCAGCATCTTGGATCCAGAATGACCAATTATTTCCATTGAGTGGTCCACAATCCATTTGTAGATTTCCTTTTCTATAAATTCCTGTTCTAGTTGTTCCACTTTGTAATGTATAATTTCCTGTAAATCCTGATATTCCACCAGTTCCTGAGAAATACAATTTCTCACATTCAGGATCAAAAGTTGTTTGTGTTGGCGTTTGTGTTATTGTTGGTGTTTGTGTGTTAGTATTAGTTGGCGTTTGTGTATTAGTTGATGTTATTGTAGGAGTAGGTGATTGTGTATATGTAGGAGTATTTGTTGGAGTTTGTGTTTGTGTTGGAGTTTGCGTTGGTGTAGATGTCCTTGTTGCAGTTATACTTGGGGTCGGTGCAAATGGTGTTAATGTTGCTGTAGGAGTCATTGTTGGTGTTGGTGTAATGAATGGACATAATGGATAATTTGGATTTACTGATGAAATAACCCAATCATTATATGTTGTAGATACACAACCTGTTTCTGTATAAACAAAATTTAACCTTGGATAAATAAATTCTGTAAATGTGTCTCCTGAATACAATATAACATTTTGTGTTTGTGTTCCATTTGTCATTGTAAAAGTTAGATCAGGATGCCCTGTAAATCCACCAGAAGTTGAGTCAATACTAAATAACCATTTTCCATAAGTGTCAAAATAAGTAAGTCCATCATTTGGACATTGAAATGGAGCATTGAAATAAGTTTGACCTGTAAAAATACAATACGTTGGATTTGTTGGACTTGGTGTTGGTGTAATTGCAAGGCATGACCCAGATAATTCTAGACCATTTAAATTGAGTAATGGTTTTGAATCATCCATACATATACTTTGACCATAAGTGAGAGTATAATAGCCAACAGTTCCATCACAAGTTGTGCCTGAAATATTTTTACTGCCACCGTATGTATCATTATGTATGTATGTATTGCAACTCATTTTTTATAAATATATTTTTTTAACATGCATTTTGCCCATCAACTGTTATGTAAACAAATTCAGCACCTGAACTCAATACGGTATGATTGTAATTACAACCAAAACCTCCAGGTCCACTAGGACATACTGTTGTAGATCCTGCAATTGCTTGTGTATTTGAATCTGTAAATTCAACTGTGTCTCCAATTTGTAGACCATTTATTGTATAAAAATACAAACATGAACTTGTTGTAATTGGTCCAATATTTGCAGGGGTTCCCATATTTACAGAATAAGTTAAATCACCTGTTGATTGATTATTGATATACTTTGCATAAATATAAAGATCAGTCCCACTTGCACTTGGTGATGGAGTTGGTGTATTACTTGCAGTAATTGAAACTGTTGGTGTAGGAGTAGGTGTTGTTCCAATTGTAGGAGTTGGTGTAGGTGATTCTTGATTTGTAGGTGTAGGTGTAGGAGTTATACAATTTGTTGAACAAAGATTATCATACGTCACGGTACCTGGCCCTGTCATCGTTCCATATCTAACTCCGCCACCACCACAATTTACATTGAATGTTTCACCAGGAATAACAAAATAATCGAGTGTTATTCCATCACAATCTTGCCATATTACAAGACCATATCCTGTTGCTTGGAATGTTGTTTCATAACATTCAATACAAGGAGTTGTTGAAGGAGTAATTGATACAGTTGGAGTATTAGATGGTGTTATTGAAACTGTAGGTGTCATTGTTGGAGTTGGTGTAGGCGGCACATAATTACAATCAGTGCAATCAGTATAGCCAGAAATTTCAATCCAATCCGTTATTGAACTATATGTTTGACCAACAGCGTAGACACACTCAGTCAATGTTGTTGCACTATTTTGTATTTTATATGACGCACTACCACCACTCAATACATAAGATGTTGAAACAAAATTATATGTTGTGGCTGAATCAACACAACTAAGACCTGAGAAAAAGAAAAATCTAGAATCACCAGGTTCTTCTTGAATTATATTAAAACCTGTTCTACCCGTGCAACCACAATCAGGGTATAATCCAACTAATTGTTGTGTATATCCTGAAGATAAATAATAGTGATTATATGTTCTAGTTGAATCATATTGACCAATTTGAACATTATAACAACCTAAATAATTTAGGTCATCTGTAAATAATTTAACATAGTTTCCTGCATAAGCATAAAGATTATACATTAAATCACTATTGGAATATAATGTGGATCCTGAAGCACAAGGTATTAAATCATAATATAAAACCGGGTGTGATTGATATTCTCTTGTTAGTTTCACTAATTCAATATCACATATACTTGGTTCAAGGGCATTGAAGTTTGATATTTTATTGATTCTAAAATATGTGTTATTGATAATAATTCTTTCATTCCATCTCAACTTTTGTATGTCTTGTGGATATAAATAAATCTTGGCTGAATAAATTTTATTTTCTTCTGAAATTATATCTTGAACATAATCTTCATAATAAACATTATACAAATCATCTGCAATAAATGAAAATTCAGATGGTGTAATATTTGTTCTATCTTCACCTCTAAAATTTGTATAATGACTAAATCCTGTATATGAGAATGGATATGTTGTAAATCTATTTATATTACTCCAACGGTCTTGTTGGTATTCATCCATATACCAATATTGATATGATGCCCCTTCATAAACTGTTCCACAAGTAGTTCCAGAATTTGTAATTGTAATGCTTAGTGGCGGAAGATAAGGGACTGCTTGTCTCAAACTTGATGGATCTGCACAACCAGGAATTGAATTTGACCCAGGATATAAATAAAGGTCTTGTTGGACACCAAAACAATCTGTATAACTTACACCATAAGGAGGATAAGATAATGATGTAGATAGATTAAATGTAATTCCAGATGTGCAACTAGATGAACCAGTTGTTTGACCAGTTCCACCAATAAGACCATAGTTATCATTTGGAATTGTTGGACCTCTAAAAATAACTTTAGGTAAAATTTTGAATGGAACAAAAGTTTGTTGTGTTTGGCCAGACTTATCTATAGTTTTTACTTTTGACATTGATTCAAGAGTAATCAATGGGACATAGGCGTTTTGAACTGTAATTTCTATTGGACTTGAAAATAAATAAGTAAATTTTGTTGTTTCATCTTTATATTCTAATCCTAATTGGAATCGATCTGTCCCAAATATTCTATTTGTTTGTGTTTTAAAATCTTGATTGGCATAATCTTGATCTAATCTAAATTCATATTCAAGTGTTCCATTAACAAGTTCTGTAGTTGGATAAAGATTTTGTGTTGCAGAAAAATCTATCTTTGTTGTCCAATCTAATGTATCTCCTTTACCAATATAATCTACTATTGGTTCAACTATTAGTTTATCAGGATCATCTGGGTTTGGAACAACAACTAAATTGAAATACTTATTTATGCTTGTCAAAAAATCAATTTGCTTATAATCATTATCTGGAAATTCAATATCATAATTCACTGTTGATCCAGTTGGAATATATCTCTGTGAACTTATAATTTGGAAATTAAAATTACTAATTGTTGCATATTCACCTTGGAAATAAAATTGAATATTTGATGTTCCAGTAAAATTAAATGTTTGATCAAAACTAACTTGTGTTGTAATTGGCTCTGTGCAAAAATAATTTGAGTATATTACTGTTTGTTGTGTGCCATCATCAAAAGTCAAATAAACAAGTGGTATAATGAAACTGAATTGATCACATGGTTGTGTTCTATTTACATCGAAAGTAAATCTGAATGTATATGTTCCAGAAAATTCTTCTGGTAAAACTAAGGTTGTTGTATTTGCAGATAATCCCAATGTATTACAAGTAAGACCTGATGATGGATTTGTATATGTTGGAGTATAAATACTAAGTGTTGGTGTTGGATCTATATTTGTATATGTATAACACGGAATAATTGCATTTCTTGAAAATATACTTTCATCAACAAATTTCAAAGGCATATAAAACCTTTTGAAATATGCTGTGTCCATGAATTCACTTTGTAATTGATAACCTGCTTCTCTGAAAATAGATTCATATAACTCTCTAATTTGTAATGCAGGTTTGAAATAATAATTGTGTACTGGTGTTCCTGAATAATCAAAAAATGGCGTCACGGGGGCATAAACCGTAGAACCTGTTGTATATTCAACTGGTGTGAATTGTATTAAAGGTGTTTCGTCAAAATTAAGTGTTGTTCCACTCACATACTCATACCCAATATTAAATAACCCCCAAAAAGTTTTTCCATTTTGATATGAATAATTTGTATTTCCTGTTAATGGAAATAAATTTGGATCTAAGTTTGAATAATTGATTACATTATCATCATATGGATGACTCAAATAAGATAAATCTAAATCAAACAAATATTTGTCTCCAATATTTGCCATTAAATCTCCAACTTGATTATAGAAGGTGCACTGATAAATTATTTCACCATTGGCAACCGTCACGCCGTTGAGTCTAATATATCCTTGTAAAATGAGATAACCATCCCATAATAATTGTGCTTCAAATTTATTATTAGGGTTAAATGTTGTTGGAATGGAATTTAGATCAAAAAAGAAATTGAATATCTCATTATTTTGCTTGGATCCAGGGACTGAAAATGCCTTGGAATAAGATGAATTTTTTTTGGTTATATCTTGTAATTCTGCAAATGATAGAGATAGAAGTATTGGTTCATTTTGATATAAATCAATGAATTTACTTTCACCTTGTATGATTGTTCTTATTTGGAGCATATTATATTGCTAAATCGTATTGTCTATATGGAGTTTGTCTCACTTCCATTGTATATTGGAAAATCCTCTGATATTTTTGTTGGAATACTTTAACATCTTTATTTAAAATATTACATGGAATTAAATAGGGGTAAATGAAATCTTGATTGTTTGATGGCAACCAATTATCCATAATCATATAAACATACGGAGATAACAATAATTCTTCAATGATAACTCCATCATTTTGTAAAACATATCCACTATCAATTGTCATTATCTCATCTGCATAACCAAAAAATACTGTCTCACTTGAATCATAAGATTGTCTATTCCACCACTTTGTATTTAATGATTTTTGTTGTGAATATGTTTTTTTATTTGGTGCATATCTTTTTTCACTTTTCTTTGTAAATGTGTATGTGTCCCATATACCATTACGGGTCATAAATAGAAATGAAATAGGATCATTCAAACATTCTTCACCTACCATTTTATATTGAACTATTTCACTTGAACCATATACATCATAATCATAATTTAATACACCATTTGTTAAATAAATTGCCACATCAGAATCTGTTCTTATAGTTGGGTTTGGTTTAAAAACTCCATACGCAATTCTTTGTTGTAGGTAAGAATATGGGGCAACTGTTTGTAAATTGAGTCTTGATGTAAAATCTATTTTGTTGGATTGTATTGTATCATAATTATATTGACCATTACCATTTGTTTTTTGTAGATACATTATTCCACCAACTTGTGTTGTATTGTTGTATAATGGATTTCCACCATACATGAAACCAATTACAATTGGACATTTATAATAGTGTGTTCTCCACCTTGTTTGATAAACATTGGATCCGAGGATTGTCATTGGGATTGTTTCACTACCAAAGGTTGACATAAATTCTCCTCTTGTAGATCCGGTTGACATTTGCCAATCATAAACTTTTGTATCAAGATAATTATATTGACCAGTTAAATTATTTCCTGAATAATAATATTTTGTTGAGAGTTGTTTGTTATCCATAACTCCTGGCCAAATCATTACACCATATGGTTGTGTCTCAGCGGAGTAAGGAGATATGGTTCCACCTGTATAAGATGTATATGCAGAATAATTTGTTGGTATGATTGTATTAGTTGTTCCACCAGACGTAAACTGGACACCAAAGAGACAACGATATTCATTGATCTGATAGATATTACTAAACCCTTCATAACCTCCATTAAAACCATTAGAAAATGAAATGGTTGATGTTCTATCATTGACAATAGTTGCTTGTGATGTGTTGGCACTAATTGATGTTGTTTGTGAATTTGCAACTCTAACCAAATATGGATCCATTAACTCAGTCCCTGTAATACCAGTTGTAGAAATTCCACCTAAGTTTCTAGGATTTTTATCTACTAAGTTAACAATGATTGTTTCAACATTGAAAATGCAATGACCAACTTCATTTACTGGAACCAATAATCTTGCAACTTTCCCTGAGTCTTGTGTTGATCCACTGTCATTGAGATATGGATTTTTATAGATGTCAACAACTAATCTTATATCAGTATAAGCAGAGTAATCATTCATTTGTATGTTCCATGTGTGATCAGCATGTGATCTGGTCATACCCAATGGCATTTGTTTTATTTGTAGATTTAAACTCATTCTTCGTCTGTTATTGTTATTTTTTCTATGATTACTTGATTATCAATAAATGCCGCAATATCTCTTGCTGCTTCTTCTAATATATTTTCTGCCGCACCTCTTAAATTTGATGGTAGATTATTTGGAAAGTCAGCAAATATATTTTCTAAATCATCTAATCCTCTATCATAAATATCTGTTGGTCTTATACCATACTTAAATATATTAGTTTGTATCGCCCACGCAAGTTCTAGATTTGTCATTGAACGAAATCTTCCTCTTCTATCTCTATTTCTTCCTCTAAGTCCTCTAATATCGATCCATTCTAAAAGTGCATTGAGTGGGACACGTTTTGTATATGGTTGTCTACCCTGATTTACAAATTTGAAATAATCCACATATTCAAGAACAGCAACAGGATTTCCTTGTTCATCAATTTCAACATCACCAGTAATTGAATTGTATAATTGACCACTAGCAATTTTATTTGACTGTCCTCTTTCAGGATTACCATATGGATAATCTTTTGCTGCAACTCTTTCTCTGAGTTTATCAACAAAAAGTTTAACCATGATCTTTAATGCTTCTTCAGAATATTCCCACATATTACTTAATACATCTTAAAGCAAATCCCATAATGTATGGATTCACACCTGTGTTTATTGCTCCATCAGTGGTTGAGAATGATGTTTGGAAATTGGTTGTCCCGTTCAAAATATAACATGGAATATTATTATTTGTTCCAATACCAGCAGAAGTTGCGTTTACAGATCTATTTCTCACAAGCCCATTTTGGAAACCCATCAATGAAGCGGTAGGACTTACAGAAATAGCATTTTGTGAATACCTAATGGTGGGCGTTACGCCAGAATTAGAAATTTTCATAACCATGTAATACCAACCACCACCAGATCCTGAAAAAGAAAGTGTTGATGGTAAATTAGTTTGAACAAAAAATATTCCACCTGGTGATGTTGACAGTGTTATTCCTGACATGATCAATTGGTAGGGGATTACTCCTGTTTGAGATGAATATTGTGTATTATAAAAAGCAACATCTACAACATCAGTCGTGGTTGTTGCAGAAACAATTGAATAGGTAATTGCCGAATAATCATATTTACCTGTGTCATAAAATAAGAAAGCATTTAGTTTATTTTGTTGGTTTGCTTGTGGGACAACCGCGGCAGAAAGAAATCCAGGTCCCATATAATCAGGAATGAAATTTGCTGATGAGGTCATTGGAAACACATTTGGTGCAGACAAGAAGTTTGTTGCAATTCTTGTTCCTGTGTCATTACCCAAGCCATCTTGAATTTGTTGAGGAGTTGATGTTATACCTGATGTTGAGTCGGCTAGTTTGATTAAGCCTTGGTATGTTGATTGTATTGTTTGTCCACTTAAAGTAGGCATATTATTTTGTTTTAATTTTTAATTTATACTTGTGTCATCGTTATAATAACTGATGGTGTTTCTGGTCTTGTTGGATTTGTTTGTGCACCAGCGGCAACAAGAAAAGCATTTGTATTTGTTGTTGACCACATAATTTCAATGTATTCACCAGCATTTAATTCTTCAACAAAATTCCATGCCGCAACCAATAGATTATTATTATTTGCAAGCGTCACGTCAGTATTTGAATAAGCAATATTTGTTCCATTTTTTCTAAACCAAATTGAAACAATACCAGCAGATCCTCCTGATTTGTCTAGTTGAACTGAAAATTGGACATTAAATGTTCCTCCACTTTCAGTAGTTATTTTTGATCCATCAACCACTGTTATACCTTGACCGAATGCCGTTGTTTCTGCACTCATCGCATAAGCGGATGTTGTTGTTGCCGCAGTTTGAGACACAGTTGAATAAAATGATCCATGTAAATTTCCAAGTCCAATATAAGGTGATTTTACTTGGTATGTTGTTCCACTTGCAACACAAACAAAAAGTGTGTCTTTTGTAATTGCTGTTGTTGATGGTAATTGACTAATTGGTAAGTTTGCCATATTAAGTTATTATAATTTTGTCGTTATTTTCTTGTAAGATATAATCCAAGTTTTCTTGTAATAAATAACTTGGACAGTTATCCCATGTAATATATTCTTGATTCCATTGATCAGCATTCTCATTCCAAATACATTCGTTTATTACTACAACTGGTGTTGAAGAAGGTGTTGGAGTAAATGTTGGTGTTATTGATGGGGTTGGTGTTGGTGTAGAAGTTTCTGTATTTGTTGGAGTAATAGACGGAGTAGGTGTAGGTGTATTTGTTTCTGTATTTGTTGGAGTTTGAGTTTGTGTTGATGTTATTGATGGAGTATTTGTTATTGTTTGTGTAGGTGTAAATGAAGGGGTAGGTGTAGGTGTATTTGTTTCTGTATTTGTTGGCGTGTTTGTTGGAGTAGAAGTAGTGGTTGGTGTATTTGTATTGGTTGCAGTCGGTGTATGAGTTGGTGTATTAGAAGGAGTTGATGTTTGAGTATTTGTAGGTGTTTGAGTTGGGGTTGGTGTATTTGTAGATGTATTCGTTGGGGTCTGAGTTGTTGTAGGAGTATTAGTATTAGTTGGTGTTTGAGTAAGTGTTGGAGTCAGTGATGGTGTTGGTGTGAGTGTTTCAAATGGATAAAACGCAGCATCACAGCGGTCAAGTGGTGTCATAACTTGGATCTGGATATTTGCACTCCAACCACCAAGAAGATCATGATATTTTTCAATAAATGGAATACAAACAACAGGTTGATCCAAATAATACTCTTTATTAAAATTACCAAGTGAATCATTAACACTAAGTCTAAATTGACCAATGATATCATCTAGGATTTGTAGTGTATCACTCAATACATCTACTTGATTATTTAAATCTCTTTCAATAATATCTGCAACAATTAAATCAAAATTATATGTCATGTGTGTTGATTGTTGCTCAACATTTCCTGGTATGACATATAAATAAGGATAAACTACGGCATTATCACTAGGATTATCTTGTTTTAGTCTTTGATCCACATTATAACTAAATTCACCAAGATCACCATAACCAAATGAATTTAATTGTTTGTGATAATTGGCTAATAACTGAAAATCATCAACAATTGTTTTGTGATTTATTCCAGCCAAATGAAATACAGGAGATCCAGTAAATGTATTATATGCGGCAGCACAACGATCTAATGGTGAAATTGTCTCAACTTTTAATTCAGCATTCCAACCATTTGTCATGTCTGCATACTTCTCAATAAATGGTATACAATTGATTGTTTCAGTTATAAAATATTTTCTATAATAATCTCCTTGAGATTGTTCAACAGAATATTTGAATTGACTAATTACATCTTGTAATATTTGCAATGTATCAGAAACTGTATCAACAAGATTTGTATTATCTCTGAATACAATATCCATTACAAGAGTGTTGAAATTCCACTCTTTATATCTTAAATTATTTACAACTTTTGATGGAACAACAAATAACAAAGGATACAATGGTGATTGATCATGTGTATTTTCTTGTGCTTGTCTTTGTTGTTGAAGATATGTGATATACTCCAAATTACCAAGACCAAATGAATTTAATTGCTTGTGTTTCTGTGTTAGATAATAGAAATCATCAGCAAATGATCTGAGATTTACTGTATCTGGAAGTGGAGAAACAGTTGGTGTTGGCGTTGGAGTTGGCGTTGGCATTAGTCTATTTCTTTAATTTGCTTATTCCTTTCTTGATTAAGGTCGTTAATGTAAGAAAGATGGTTAAGACAGGTAATAAGACTAAGGTCAGTAATGCTGTCAATTTTCCAAACTTTGTCTTGGGCAAGGAGAGATATGCACGAATACCAGCCCCAAAACTTGATAAAACTATTTTCAGTCTCATCATCTGCCACATTATCTTGTTGTTTAAATAAACCGGTGTAAGTTCTTGCAATACTTTCTCTAAATTTATTAAAAAAAAAACTGATCCTTCAACATACTTTAATGGAAGATCTTTAAATGACTCAATTCTCTTTTTGAAATTACTTTGAGAATATTCTGTGTTTTTTTCAACATATAAATATGCGGCAAGTTCACTTAGATTTGCAATTCTATAATTTTCATCTTTGCCAAGAAATGTGTCAATATCTACAAATTGACCAAACGTTATTTTTTCTATATCCACAATTTGATACTCAACTCCTTTATGTGTTATGTATGGATAATATTCTTGATCTTCATCATTCAAATAACTTTGTATAATGGATCCAATATGTGCTATGGTTGTGGCGTCAGTTTCAAGTATTTCTTTTTCATCTATTCCTGAAACCTTGGAAATCATTTTGACATACATTTCTTGTTCAGTAAGAAGATCTTTCATTTTCATTATTTCAGCCCAGTTGGAAACTGTTGGTTCGTTGAGAACATATTTCTTTCCTTTAAAGTCAATGTAATTAGTGGTCATATTATTAAATATCTTTTTTTTATCAATAAACAAAAGTTCCTGTATTTCTCATAACTTTCATTTGTAAAACATACCTGATCGCGTCAAGCAAGTGATTATTTTTATCTTCAGGTTCATCTAAGTTATTACCATTCTTATCTTGTTTCCATTGATACATTTGTAATTCTTCAATTAAATGTTGTGAGTTTGCTTCAACATAAAATTTGCTTCTTTTGATTAAATCAATTCCTGCAAGTATGGTATCTTTTTTTACACTTTTTGAATTTATTCCATTTCTATGCAACTCAGCAATGGCTTGCGGATTTGCACTATCACAAATAAAATCATCAGTTAAATTGATTCCAAGATCTTTGATCTTATAAATAAAATCAGGGATTGTTATATTTTTTAAATATAATAGTTCTTTACAATAAATTGAATCATTTAACTTGTGAACACTAATCAATACACTTGGATCATTATACCCGAAATCTATTCCATAAGCCAATAACTTTGCACCTTGAGGTAAATCATAATAAAATTGATGGTGTGTAAATACCGCCCTAGTTGGAATTCCTTTCTCACCGAGCCCAAAAACACGCCACAAATTTGGATCACGATCTTTTAATTTTTCAATTTCATCTATTTGTGTTTGTGGAAGAAATGGATTGTCTTTATATGTTGTAATGGTATAAAATACATCTGGTTGACCTTCTAAATCATATAACCAACTTTTCCATAAACTTGGGTTAAAATCCATTGTTATACGATCAGAAGTTCTAAGAATCAATTGAACGTATTCATCATAAGTTATTTCTGTGGCTTCATTTACAAATAAATAATCTCTCTTTCTACCTCTGAGTTTTGTTTCATCATCACAACTAAACCATTCAATTATATTTGTTCCAAGTTCATAATAACCATCACTTACATGCCATTTATCTGGATCATACACACCAAATAATTGTAAAATTTCTTTTAAATCTCTCAACACGGATCCTTTGAGTGCAGGAAGTGTTTTTCTAACAATTGATAAAACTTTATTGTCTTCTTGAATTAGTTTATAAACCCAATAAATTAAAATGTTATAAGTTTTGCTGGCACGACTTGATCCTTGAAATATACAAACACGTTTGTCAGTTGAAATTAAATCTTGAAAAACTCTTGTTGTTTGTATCTTCATCTACCTTGACCTCTATATTTTGAAACACTTTTATCCTTGGGTCCTTTGGATTTTTTTGCCTTTCTACCTTTTCTTTTACCAAATGATATTTTTCTTGAATCTAATGATTTTGTTTTTGCCATATTATCTTTTTACAAATACACCACCAATATAACCACCGTGAGTTATTTCATATTCATATCCATGTTCTTCGATCCACTCTTTAAATGCAAGTCTTTCATGAAAATCATATTCACTTTCTCCACCGTGCCAATCATCAAAACGTATAAAAATTTCTTTCCAATCACAAGCAGCCAAGAATTTTAATGAACTTACTGTTGGTTCATATATGTCAACATCAACATTTGCAAAAGCAATTTTTTGTAAGATCCCATGTTGATAAGGATGCTCCAATTTGTGAACATCTTTTACGATCAATTGGATATTTGGTCTTTGAGATAATTTTTGTATTGCTTCATCAATTGTTTTTGGAATATGACCTGCTTGATAATCAGGATGCCCCAAAGCAAATTGACCTTCAGTCCAATTACTTGACGTTGGAAGGGGTTGATTACTCGCTTCAAGACCTTCAAAATGGTCTATTGTATAAATGGTTCTGTCAGGAAATTGTGATGCAAGGTATAATGCACTTTCACATGAAAATGTTCCAAATTCAATTATGTCTCCTTGAAGACCATATTTATCTACCATTTCTTTTACAACATGAAGATCACATCTTTCCATGTTGGGATTTGTTTCAATCATTGTTTTTCATTTTAGTTGTTATTATTTCAATCTCAATTTTATCATTGAGAGTTTTACCATTAGACGTGATATCCAGTGATTCATTAGGTTTACCATACACACGGTTTAATAATGTCTCTATTGAATCCAGATAACCCTTAGAGATTGATTTTTTTATTGCACTTGCAATTGTCTTTTCAAATACCGTTGAGTTGGAATCATCTAATATTTCATTCAATTGTTTTTCAGTTAATGACACCATGTATTGTATTATATCTACAATTTGACTCTTTGAATACGCAGTTGTTTTCATCAAAGTTGGATGAAGTTTTTTTGGTCTTCCATTTGGATTTCCTGATTCACCTTTCTTCCATCTTGGTTCTATATTTTTATAACCCATATAATTGTTTTTTAGTTGTTTTCAAAATCATCTAATTGTCTTCTAAGATGATCTATTCTTTTTTTTATTCTAAGCCAACCATCACCAGAATAACCATGTGGAAATTGTTCATCGAAATGTTCATTATGA
>Ga0315909_10001922_pt1 | contig 27314 bp, 18 predicted proteins | sample LakEriMetagenome_11_FD_203527 | JGI IMG/M metagenome (GOLD analysis project Ga0315909, IMG submission 203527) | Freshwater fungal communities from buoy surface, Lake Erie, Ohio, United States - Buoy 2 MA125 | ecosystem: Environmental > Aquatic > Freshwater > Lake | place: USA: Lake Erie, Ohio... | reverse complement strand
CTCGGGACGAAGCAGAATATGCGGCGTCCGACGCACGCGAACGGGGCATGCGCACTGCTTTCGGCAAAACAGACCTCGAACCCGACCGCAACCTTTCCCCTCGGGAACGTCGCCGAATGGGGTTGGATGGAAACTCTGGGGGGACTCGCACACCCATTGGCCCGACAGATGATCAGCGCAAATGGGCGAGAAATTTCCGAGAAAGCCAAAGTCGTCCTCCTCTTCGTTCTGCCGCTGGCCCTCAGAAACCCCTGAACTTTTCCCGTTCGGCCATGGTTGAGGGTGCCAAAAGGTCTGGCGATTTCTCCCGCGTCAGGGGAGATTACAACAGGCAGTCCGCAGCAGCCCAGACCGGCATGCGGATGAATGACCGTGGCAGCATAACCCCTCTCAATAGAACGACTGCCGGGGCTGACGGGATGACCCCTTACGCTCGCGAAAAGTTCGGGCCTGCGGTTGAGGACAACCGCGCTCGCCGTGACTTCGCTCGTGGTGAGGCCATGAACAGATCGGTTTCCCAAGGCGTGGAGAAGATGACCAAAACCAATCCATACGGCTCCGCTAGCGCCACCTATGGAGGGAAACCCACTGGGCCGGGCATGATGCCAGACCCACTCACTGGGAAACAGGTGCCGATGCGTCAATGGGCGTCCGATCAGAGCGCAGTGCAGGCGACGAAGGAAGGCACTTCAGGATGGGGAGAAAACAGGACTACCAACAAAGCTGGAGACGACTACTTCAACCCCCAGAAAATCCGTCAAGACGCGCAACAGAGCAAGGGGGGTGCTAAAACTCCAGCAGCGTCTGGAAAAACCCGCACTAGCTCATACGACAATCTTTCCCCGGCCATGACAGGGGACACTGGAACAATTAAATCTCCCCTTCCTGAACCCAGAGGGGGAATTTCACCGCAATACAGCGGCATCTCCACAGACAGCCCAGGCATCCGCAACAGTATTTCAGCCATGTCAGGTAGCCAGACTGGGATGGACACAATAAAGTCTCCTCTGCCAGAAAGAAGCGGTCCCCTTAACATCCCAAAAGCTCGCGAGAATTTCAGCGGCGGTGGGGGGAGTGCCAGAGCATCATCGGCAAGACCAGCGCAGCGCAGCGGAGGGGGAAGGCGTAAATGAACACACGCCTCACACTCGCCGACGTTCGCTCGATTTTGGCCCCGATGGTCAACTCGTCGAACCTGAACGATCCTTTGTTTTTGCAAACGATCAACGAGGTACAAGAGCGATACATCAACAGCGGCAAATGGAAAGGCAGCATCGTCACTCTGAGGTACGAGTCTTCCACGGGGTTTATCACGATGCCCTACAACTACGCTGCCGCGTTGGCGCTGACCTACGACCGCTATCCCTTCCCGATCTTCACGGAGTTCCATCAGTACGTTGAGGAAGGGCCGGGAAAAGTGAACGACACACTCCATTGGCCGGGCGTTCTTATCGACCTCGGCGACGGCTTTTGCACGCAAGCAGACATCCCCGCCGCAGGAGTTGTCCGCATTTACTCCTCGGCGTCCGACAATGGGGACGTGGTGCGCGTGTACGGGAATCTCAACGGCGTCACCGTCTATGACTCAAACGGCAACGAAGGAGAGGCAGTCACGCTTGCCGCGCCTTTCGTCGCCACCACCAACCAGTTCACCGAGATCACCGGAATCACCAAGCCGCTTACCTCGGCACGGGTGTACGCCAAGAGTTGGGATGGCTCGACCGAAACTTTGGTGGGCACCTACCAACCAAACGAGACGAGGCCATGCTACCGCCGTTACCAGACCGGGGTAGCCGAGAAAGAGATCCGACTCATCTGCCATCGCCGGTTCATTCCGACTGTGGCCGAAACCGATTGGATCATCCCCGGCAACATCTCTGCGCTGCGTGCTGGCATCCAGGCACGACTGTTTGAGGACGCCTCGGATATGGACGCCGCCGACGCTTCGTTTACGCGGGGACTCAATTTCCTCAACGATGAATCCAAGACCTTCCGAGGCGGTGGACGCGCCACCCTCAACAACAACCCTACCCCCTGGTCCGTTACCCAAGGGACGAACATGACCTGATATGGCCGACCCCCTCTCACAACTTGGCATTTCCCGTCGCCCCGCCAGCGAGATGTTTGATGGGTCTTCGCGCCCTAAACGCTCGTTTGCCTTCGACATGCTCGGCACTCCGGACGTGTCCGCCCCAGGGTGGGGCATGGCTGCCCGCCGTGGCGTAGAAGAGCACCAAGCAGCCGTTGACGAAGACCTCGCCATTCAAGACGAGCGCATGGCTGCTGCTAGGCAGCGTAAAGCCGAAGCCGTGGCCGACGAATATTCCAACAAGCGGGGACGCACTGCTAGGCAGAGGTTCTTTGAAGAGCACGGCGACGACATGGCCGCTTCCAAACGGTACGGGGACATCGCCGAATACCAGAAGTCGCAGCCAAGTTACGCCGACAGGACTCTCGCCAGGAACATCGCCAACCAGATCGACGACCCCGACGAGAGAAACGTGTTCCTCGGCGCGGTGTCCGAAGGATTCGGCACTCTGGCCGCTCGTGAAGAGGCGGATCGGTTCCGTCTCAAGCGAAGCGCCGACGCTGGACTCGCCAAACTGGGGATTCACCCCACCGAACGGAAACGCATTCTTGAAGAGGAGGGCTACGACGACGCCGTGGTCAACTACTACGCCTCTCAAAAAGAGGGTGGAAAAGTGCCTCCCGAAGCCATCGCCTTGGACAAATACTACAAGCTGCTGGAAAGCCGGATCGCTTCCGCCCTTAGCGCCAACTACAACAGGATGGAAAAAGTCGATCCAAAACTTGTTGCGGAAAGGGATCGAGTGGGGGAGATGCTTTCCGACATGTACAAGAAATCGTTTGAGCCGCCCGTCCCGCCAGCGTCGTCTCAATTTGCCCCGCCAACTGCGGCAGGTGCAACCCCGGTTACAGGATCAAAAGCTCCGTTTGCCCCGCCAACTGCGGCAGGTGCAACCGCTCCTGATCCTAGAACCTCGGCCCTTCAGTTCCTAGGACTCCTCAAAAAACCTGCAAAACCATGAAACTCTGGGAAGAACTTGAACAGCAGCCCGAATATCGACTGCTCACTCCAGAGGACAGGGTTGCGGTGCATGAGGAGTGGCGCAACAGCGTCCTAGACTCTCTGGCCGACGAAGACCCCGAAGAGGTTGACGCCGCTGGGGTAACTCGATTCGTCGCTACCGAGAGTGCTCGTAACAAAGCACTCAAAAGCGGGCAAGCGTTTGACCCAACCGAGGCGGAGAAAGACTACGCCCGCGAAATTGCAGACCGCACGGCTGCTCAGAAGCAAGCGTTAATTGACTACGACGAGTTGGAGCGTGCGCAGTTTGCGTTGAAGGATGCGTCTGCCCGTCGCGGAGTCACCGTTGCCGGAGACTTGGAGATGCCGCTTGACCCTCGCGCCACCGAGGTACTTGATCGGGACAGGCAAGAAGCGCAGCAAAAACTCGACGAGGTTAGCAGTCGATTTACTCCTGAAATGCTTCGGCAAGTGAAGGAAGTTCGTGAGACGGAGAAAGGGGAACGCCCTACCGCCATGCTGGGCAGCGATCTTTACACAGACCCGTCCCTGCTTCTGGATAAAGACAAATACCGTGCCGCGATTGCGGAGTCCGAAGCTAGCCCCGAGGCAAAAGCGCGGGCAATGGCTGACTTTGCGACAAAACGGAAACGGTTCGCCGACGAAGCCTTGCGCACTCTCCGTATTGCGGGTGAGTCGCCGATTCCTGGAGCGCAAGACTTTCCGTCATGGGAGGCGTCACAACCGGAAGAGGTGCGCAGACTTACCCCCGAGGATAAAGCTCTCCAATACATGAGGGAGATGCAGGATCGTGGCAGCATCCGCAAACTCACTAGCGCCGTCGGCACTGGGTTATTGCAAGGCGGTACCGACATTGCTTCCCAAGGTCTCGGCGTTGCGGCCATGATTGCCAACAGCGGCAAACTGGCCGAAGAAGCCGCCACGGTGGCGGAGGGTGCCCAGACACTTGAAGAGGTTCAGAAGCTCGAAGGTGACAAACAAGCGACGGGTGCCACCACCCTTGGCGGTGCGGCCCGTTTGGTACCCCCCATGGCTGCCACCATCGCTCCTGCGGCACTGACCGGAGGCGCGGGCTTGGGCGTATCTTCCCTGCTCGCAGGAGCACAGACAGCGGGCGCTCAATTTCCCAACACTTACACCGAATTGCGCAAGCAAGGCATGTCCGAGCAAGACGCGCTGAACGCTTCTCGCAATTCCGCCATCACCTCTGGTCTTATCACGGCAGGGCTTACCGCTGCATTCGGCAAGACCGGAGCGGAAGCTGCGCTGGGCGCTGGAGCAGGCGGCAAGGAACTGGTCAAGAGCAGGTTGGCTGCTGCGATAAAGGCGGTGCCGAAAGGCGCGGCTGCCGAAATTCCTGAGGAGCTTATCGACGAGATGGCTTCTCAAGTCATCGAGCAGCGCACAATCGACCCGACCAAACCTGTGTCTCAAATCGTGGACGAGTTTGCCGCAACGGCCCCCGATCTTGCCATGCAGATCGCCTTGCTTGGCGGTGTTGGTGGTGCGGTAGGCGCGTATCGCGGCAGCACCACGAAACCGATGGAAGCAGAGTTCCCGACTGCGGGTGCGCCTCCTCCGCTGAAGCCGCAAGATTACGAAAACCGAGCAGCGGGCGGACAGCCCATATTCAACGAAGAAGGAGACGTGATCGGCGTAGCCCCTCCAGGCGCTACTCCCGAAGAAACTGCTGCCTATCGTGAGGAAATCCGTTCCGCCGCCGAAGCTGCCAAAGCTGCCAAAGCTGCCATCCCCGAAGTGGTGGAGCCTATCGACGGCGTTGACCCTGCGATTACCGAAGAGATGGACGCCCGACTTGCAGCGGGCAAGGCTTCTGGTTTGGCGGATCAAACTTTGGCTGAATTGGAGAGGCAGAAAGCTGCGCAGAAAGCTGCGCAGGAAGCACCTGTTGCCGGGGCAACCGAAGGAGTCAACGAGACGACCGTGCAGAGGGACACGGACCTCTTCCCCGACAAAACGAATTTCATGGGGAAGCTCTCTCAAGAAGCAGTGCTTTCCGATTACCAAGAGCAAGATGGGTTTGGTGTGGCGGAGTATGCCAACCCGGACACCGGCGTTACCGATGTGTATTTGGCAGCTTTTGGAGACAACGACTTCATCGCCTACATCCGCGTGTACGATGAGAACGGCAAGCCCACCAACCGCTTTACAAGCAAGTTGGAACGCCGGTCAAAATCTCCCGGGGTGACCAAGAAGATGCTTTCCGATTTGCAGTCTCGATTGCCGGAAGGGCATGAATACACAGAAGACGTGAGCGTGTCCACGGATGGACTCAAGTTCATTTCTGGTCAGTTGCGCCAAGGGTATGAGGTGGCTTTGGACGAGAGCGGCAACCCTCTCACGCAAGATGTAGCGGTGTCGGGCGAAAGCCTTGTCAACGACTTGCCTATTGCGGTCAACCCAAACGGCAAGTTTGATAACATCCGCATCACCGATCAATCCGAGTTTAATAAAGTTCGTCCGATTTTGGGCAAGATGCTCGAATCGTTCGGCGTCGGGCTTGGAGAGCAAAACGTTCGTTGGGAAAACGGCACAGCCTTTATCGACATCCCAGTCCTGAAGAAAAAAGCTGCCGAAACTCTTGGTGTCACAGCGCCACCAGCCCCGACGCTGGAAACCCCCGAAGGCGCGGCACGCAACGCCGACATGCTCCGTCAAGCCCAAGCCCGTTTGGCTGGCACCGAGCAAGGCCCGCGCATCGGCTTTCTACAACCTTCAGAAGTTGCCCCCGCAACCGAAGCCCCACCAATCACTCCGCAAGGAGCAGCGCCGACGACCGCTACCGAAGGCCAGCCCATGCCGGGAGGCAGCAGCGAGGCCGAGTGGACGCCAACCGTCAACGCTCCTGCCGCTTTCACCGCCAGTAACGGACAGAAACTCGTAGGCACCGTGCAGTCGATCAAGGACGGTAAAGCCGTCGTGAGCTTCTTGTGGAACGGCAACGAGAATACCCAGACGGTGCCTGTGTCGCAACTTGCACGTCCTGTTGCCTCGCTCACTGAGCCGCCAAAATACCAATACACCCAGGAGCAGAACACGCGGAAGATGGGGAAACACTTCCCCACCGCTCCCGGCGTTTACACCAACTACAATTTCCGCAAAGCGTTCGCCTCCATGGCGAAAGACACCTCGCTATCGCGCATCTACCGTATGCTCGCCAAGGTGATGTCGAAGATGCCAGTGTTTGCCAACATGGATCTGCACGTTGTCGCCGACGGGGACGTGCGTTACGCAGGGGAATACTCGTTCTCCAATGGCAGGTCTGCCATCGCGGTCAACCTTCGACAGGTGGGACGCGGTAAGGTTGACGCCCTGGGCACCATCTTGCACGAGGCTCTCCACCACCTCACCCTAGCGAAGGTAAGAGATCCACAGAATGCGTGGGAAAATGAGATCATCGACAAGCTCGACACCATCCGTGGGCGGGTGTTGGAATACGCCCAGCAAAACGGACTCGGTGAGCGGTTCGACTACGAGCTTGACACCGTTGAAGAGTTCATCTCTGCCGTCTTCACCCGTCCCGATTTCCAGAACTTCCTTGCTTCGATCCCTGACAGCTTTGCCCCCGGCGTAGCCGTCGGCAAGTTCCGCTCGGTGCTCTCTGAAATCTTCCGCCGCCTCGCCGAATTGGTAACTGGTGAGATGGTTGCCAAGGGCAGCACGATGGAGCAGGCCATGACGAGCGTGCTCGCGCTGTTCGAGACCCCGCACCGCGTCGTTGAAACCGGCAAGCTAGAGGCACTCAACGCGGCTCGGAGTGGCGCAGGAGCCACTACCGCGAAGAGCGTGGCCGACGACGCGATGGACGCCGAATACATGGCGGCGGTCGAAGCTGGCGACGTTGCCAAGCAGCAAGCGATGGTGGGAGACGCTTACTCTAAATTTGTGCGAAACACGGTCATGCTGGGGGATAAATTCTATCCCGCCACCTTCATTCGATTTGGTGCGCCACCCACAAATGCGGAGGGCGAGCAAGTTGGGTCCACCGGATTCAACGGGAGGGTAAGCGAAAAGGGCATTTCGGTTATCGGAGTGTGGCATGACCCAGTTCGGGGTAAATATGTCATCCCCACCGGCAGCGAGCAAGCGGTGGCGGGAGTCAGCGACATGGTCATCCAGAGTCGTCCAGTGTTCGTTGTTTCAGGCTCAGTGTCGGAGAACGTGGGTTCAGACACCGAACCCCTCATGGAGACGGGAACGGTCAAACTGGGAAGGCAGTTGGACTATTCAGACCTTCTCGAAGAGAACAATCCTGACTTCACGCTCGATGGAGAGCAATACGATTCCGGCGAAGCAGGAACGAGGAATGCCTACACGGGAGGTCCGGAAAGGTGGTGGAAGTCCAAAGGCATGCCGCTGCCATCATTGAATCCCATCACCCGCGACGAGCAGGGCAACGTGATCCCGTTGAGCCAGCGGTTTAACCCGAAGAGCAACAGCACGCTCTACAGCTTGGCTGAAGAACCCGAGCGTCAGCTTGAAGGTGCCAACATGGGCCGCGCCATGGAGATGCTGGGTGCCAGCCTCTATGCCAAGAACGTGTCTGGCACCATCGGCAAAGAGGTGTTCCAGAATGCCGTCGATACCGTGATGAAAAACGAGGAGGGGAAGGCCAGAACGATCTGGTATGGAAGCCCCGACAACACTCGTTTCGTTGTGGCAGACACGGGCCTTGGGATGAACCCCGACACTATCGTGGACAAGTTTTTACGGGCGTTTGTTTCCGACAAAGATGTTGGGGCAGGTGGCGGTTTTGGCCTCGCCAAACTGGCGTTCCTCGGCTCGCCAAAAAGTTTCAAGATTATCAGCGTAGGCACAAGCACCGATGGTCGGAAGGTGAAAACCACTTTGCAGGGCACTGGAAAATCGTTCCTGCATTTCAACGAACATCCCCCACGCATTCGGTTTCAGCCAGACACCGACATCACCTTGGCACCGGGATTCACCATGCGCTTTTCATACGAAGACGCACAAGGTTTGCCGACTGGCACTGCCATGGAGTTCAACATAGAGGGGCCGTGGAACGCTACTTCAGCCGTGTCCACCGGACTAGGGTTCGTTGAGGGAGTGCAAAGCAGTGGAGTGAGAAAAGGCTTCTACGGTGTTGAAGCCACGGGTGACGAGCTTCTCCGCGAGATGGGCTATTCATCTACACAAAGCGACAGGTCGATGGCAGCCACGCTGTCCAGCAGCAAACCCTACACCGTCCTCCATTCCTTCTCCACTCCTAGCGCCGACGTTGACGTGATTGTGAAAGAGGGGGCAAAGATCAGGAAGACACGGTTTGTTTACGTTCCGGTGCTGAACCGCTCCATCCTCCAATTCTCTACCGGCTTCAATTTGGCAAGTGAGGTCGCGCTGCCGGAGGGCTTGGTGGTGAACATCAAATCAAAAGTCCTCGCCGGAACAGCCGACTACCCATTCACTACCAACCGGGAATCCGTCACCGATTCGGTCAAAAAGGAAATCGAAAGGTTCTTCCAAGAAGCCGGAGCGCGGGAGAATGCTAAGCTCAACGCCAAGTATGCGAATGCAATAGATTCCGCAGCGCCTATCCCGGGCACTGGAAAAGTGCTGCTCGATACCGCCTCTACACTTCCCCCCGCTCTGCTGGACGATCTGACCAACAGTGCAAGCGTTCAAAGGGCGTTGGGGGATGTGACGAAAATTCAAGACGCTATCTTGTCGATGTTGGGTCGTAAGTTTGGCCCCAAGTTTCAGCGGGCCAAGTTTGCCGGTTTGATTACTGGGGCGCGTGCGTACGGCGTCCACTTCGGTAAACCAGGAAGCCTTGAACCGACAGCCATCTACCACGACATCTGGAAAGAGATGGCTATGGCTGAGGAAGAGTTCAGCGTCTTGCATGAGAACGACCCGGCAGTTAAAGACCTTGGTGTGGATGACCAGATGCGGTTGATGTACGACACCTTCCTGACCAAAGTGACGGGAGTGGCTTTCCACGAGGCGTTGCACCAAGACGTCGACAGCGAGGGGGAACCCCTTGCCCGAGAACTCACATTCAAGGCTGGCGACATCGTCGATGCCGTGGTATCTTTGCTCAACAACACGCACACTCAGGATGAAATCAACACCACCATCAATGACCTCCTCAATCAAAAACGCCGAATCGACACTTACGAAGATTCGCAAGCGGCTAGTGAGTTCGTCACTGCTCAAGGCGGATATGATGGATACGCTATGGCCGAACGCGGACAAGCGCAGGGAAGCAGAGAAGGATCTGGCAAAGCTGGCGCACGGGTAGGAACTGCTCCCTTCAGCCCAGCCGACGACGCGATGGACGCCGAGTACATGGCGGCGGTTGAAGCTGGCGACGTTGCCAAGCAGCGGGCGATGGTGGACGCAGCGGCGAAGGCGGCTGGATATGTTAAAGTTTGGCGTGGAGTGAAAGGTGATGCCCCTCATCTTGAGCCTAGAGAATATGCTAAAGGTAAAAAATACCCAATGGCATTCTCTTCATCCAAACATGTTGCTGAATCATATATTGATGACATAAATAAAGAGGCTACCCAGTTCTATATTCTTGATAAAGGAGCTATAGAATTTCCAGTTAGGGTTCACAGGGATGGATACCGTGATTTTTCAAAAATGGGATTTGATGAAGCTGGAAACAATAACGTTCTAGTAGCAAGACAAGTCCATGACGCAGGTCCATGGGCCTCAAATGAGCGTGATCCAGATATGTTATGGAGTTATGCAAGCGACATCTATTCCACTCTTAAAAAGGAAGGTAATATAAAATCCGCCGACCCCGTCACCCGCGACGAGCAGGGCAACGTCATCCCGTTGAGCCAACGGTTTAACCCGAAGAGCAACAGCACGCTCTACAGCCCAGCCGACGAATCCGACGCTTCTGAGCAAGATTACCAAAGGATCATGGCGAGATACGAAGGAACGCCAAGGATCGCTTTTGTCAAAAAACGTCGTTATTCGCCAATCGTCAGAGATTTACTCAACCGAAGAAAAGATGGAGAAAATATTCCTGCCGATGTTTTAGATCGCGCAATCAGAGAATACTTCCCATCTGCTCTTGTTGTTGTTCCAAAAACACTACAAGACATTCCATCACAAGAACTTGTTGAAAGATCTATTACTAGCAACAAGCTAGTTAGCCACAAAGAGGCAATGGCAAAAGGTATGCCGACTGCTGGATCAAAGATTACAGTTCGACAAGACGTTCCGGCAATGGACAATTATGGAGTTGGCGTTGTTACAACACGAACCGAAAACGGAACTTTTTATCTTCCAGCAACACGTTTTTATGATCCTGTTTTTAAAACTAACGAACGTGGGGCTTTAAACATAGGACTTGGTGATAGTAAAGACTCAGTAATTGCGATTCAAGGCAAGTGGTCACAAGACCAAAGCATGCCAGAAGGTTTAGAAAACTGGACGCAAGTCGGTTTTAATCCTGATCGCCACTCGTATTATTACGAAAGAGGAACTGAACGCCAAGTTGTTGGAGGGACAGAAGCCTTCCAAATTGGGAACACCGTGTTTGTAAGGAATCCGGTTTTTAAGAACGTGAGAACTGGCACCAGTTACAGCCCAGCCGACGAATCTGATCAACGCGAATCCGATGCAGTGCTTGGCGTGATGATGGAGGACGGCAGGTTTGAGGAAGGCGTGAAGATGTACGACAAGGCCAAGCGCAGACAGCTTGGATCACCGCCACAGCCTTCCGCCAACACCAGCACACCGCCAAGGTTTACCAACTCTGCTCAGTTCGCAGCAGCCTTTGAAGCGGCGTATCTGCGCGGCGACTTCGACTACTTCTTGGAGGCTCTCAAGCAGGCCGACCGCCACATCTATGTGCCGGAGATGAAGAGGTACATCAACGCTTCCAAGCTCGGCGACAAGGACGCCGCAGAACGCCTTGAGTGGTTCCGTCACGCCATCGCTGGCACCATCCCGGCCAACGTCAAACCGCAGACCAAGACTCCGCCACCACCCCAGCCTTCTTCTGCTGGTGCTCCTCCGGTCGGGACGCCTCCTCCCCCTCCAGCCGCGACACCTCCGCCAAAGGCAGGCGTATCTAATCGCCCGATGTTGACGTTGAACACGGCGGCGATGGGGCTGATCACCAAGATGCTTGGCGCTGGCATCCGCATCAACACGTTGCTGCGTCGAGCACGCGGCAGAGCGGTAATCAACTTCGCCGACGGCTCAGAACTTCAACTCAGCGAGCAACTTTTCAAAGATCCGGTGCAAGCGGCAAAGACTTTGGCGCATGAGATTGGTCACTTGATCGACGCTTTGCCAGCCAGCGGATTTGGTCAAAAACTGGCGGGCAGGATAGCTCCTCTCGGGAACTTCCGGAAAGTCTTTGGCGACGACCTTGCCGACTGGTCCATGGACGGCGGTAAGAAGATGAAGCTGAGCAAAATAAATCAGCTAATCATCGACGAGTTAGTGGGGCTGTCCAAGAAGTGGCGCGGTGACTTCACATACCAACCTGGAACCTACCGCAGCCTTGGCTCGGAGTTGTACGCCGACTTCATCTCTGCCATTCTCAACGACCCGATGTGGACTGCCAAGAACGCCCCGTATGCCACGCTGGGGTTCTTGAACGCACTGGAGCAGAAGCCCGAGGTCGATCAGGCGTATCAACTGGTGATAAGTCTTGTCCAAGGCGGATCGCTGTACAAAGCGTTGGCAGAAGCCAACCGGGGCAAATCGACGACGGCTTTGGAAAGGCTGATTGCCAAGTCTTCCGCGCTCATGCGAACAAAGAAAGTTCTCAAGGATGCTGCTCGCGGTCTGTATCGCTCGATGTTCGGCAGTTGGCTGCCTACTGCTATCCGTGATGGCGGTATCTGGAAGTCTTACTGGAAAAGGCTCAAGAATATGGGCACGTCAGGCGATTACAACTGGGCGCAAGAAGAGGCTTCGCAGTTTGCTGTGCGCCAGATCGCCCAGTTCGACAACGACATGGCAAAAGCCGTGGGCATTCCTTTGAAGCTGGCAGGTATCGACCCTGATTACCTCCAACGCCTGCAAACCAATAATCGAATCATTCACGAACGCCGTCGAGTCGGTAAGCTGATTGAAGAAGATCCAGCGAAAGCGCGACAGCTTTTGAAGTGGATGGTGGACGCAGGATTGCTCGGCAAAGACGTGCAAGATGAAGTGGACGCCACCCCCGATGACGGACTCTACAAGAAGACAGCCGAGGTAATCTACAAGTTGCACGCCAGCGGCGAGGGTTTTGAGCGGGCTTTGAGAGCCGCACGGCGCAAGGACGCTCCCGCCGATGCCGAGAAGGCGCTATACGCCTTCGACGTGTCAGGGTTCATGCTCAACCCCGACGTCTTCACCATGGAGAGCGCCGAGGCTGACAACGCCGACATTGAGAAAACTCTTGGCCCGGATCAGTTCGCCGAGTTGGAGCGTATCAATGAAGGCTACCACGATCTCATCAAACGCACCATGGTCCAAGCGTATAAGCTGGGGCTGTTCCGCCAGAGCACCTGGGACGACGTGATCGTGCCGAACTTTGGAGTATATGTGCCGTTCATGCCGATCAAATACTTCACCGGTTATGTGAAGGGTGGCGTAGGCCCATCCCGTGTCGGAACTGCCAATGACTTGATGGCACCGCATGTGGTCGGCATCAGAAAAATGCACGCGCTCATCAACCGCATGCAACAACAGAAGCAGGCACTTCTTCTGATTGATTTCTTCAACAACACGGGACTTCACAACGAGTTGGATCCTGTGGAGGATGAAAACTTCGACCGTCAGAAAGCTGAGGAACTCGTCAAGCAGTCGAAAAACACCATTTCGTTCATGCCTTATTGGGATCAGGGCGAGTACAAATGGGTTAAAGTCAATGGTACGGATGCAGTGCCGCTGGTGATGAACTCAGACCCAGATGACCTCGCCGCCGTTTACCAGTTGCTGAAAGCCAATACGAGGTTGTGGCGAATGAACTTCACCATTTTCTCCATCGCATTCAACGTCGCCAACACCATGCGCAACGTCGCGACCCCTTCCGTGGATGTCGGACCCAAGGCTGGGTACAAAGCGGCCAAAGAACTCCTCTCCATCTTCCCGCAGATGGGCAAGTGGGTGTGGGCTAAAATGGCTGGCAGAGACATGACATCTATCGTTGCCGCGTCCATTTCGATAGAACACGCAATGCACAAACCGGGCATGCCCGTGTCGAAAGAACTCCAAGAGTTCTATGACCGTGGCATTCTACAACCCTCACCTGACGTGGCGTCTTTGCGTATGACGCAAGAGGAACTCGCACGAAGCGTGATGGGAGCCTTGTCCTCACCAGAGCTTTTGCTCCATGGGGGGCACAAAGCGGCCAAGGACTTGAACTGGTTTGACAAAACTTTGAAGCAGTATTTTTACTCGGCGGTGGACGCGCTGAGCTTCATTGGGTCGGTGTCTGAGGCAGCACCTAAAATCGCCGCGTATCGGGCGTTGAAAGAAAAAATGGTTCCTGAAAAGGTCACAGCAACCATAGCAAACGGGAAGACTACCGTTACTGGACTCAACCCCGACGGGACAAAAAAGATGGTGCCAGCGTTCACCGATGCGCAGGCGACATACCTCGCCACGCTCGAAGGCATTCCTCGGCCTGGGGTTGGCGGTTCCGACAATGCGTTGTGGGAAATGGTGCTGCTGTTCTTCCGCATTATGGGGCAGTCGTGGCGCAAACACCTCATCATGGCAACGGCTCCCCAGACTCGCGCTGGGTTCCTCATGAGGCACATGTTGTTCCAGGGTGCGAAGTTCGGCTTGCAAGCCATGGCGGCTAACGGGGTGATTGATTACCTCATCGCTCTTGGAGCAGCGGCAGCAGCAGGCGGAGATGACGACGACATCGAGAAATACAAACAGGTGGACTGGGCAGAGGCTGTGAGCAGACAGTCTGACCACAAACTTAGTCGCGGTGGCGTTGGCCCCTTGATCTGTTGGGTGCTCCCTGACGGCAGCATTGAGCCGCCCTACGGCCACAAGTCCATCCCGGCAGACTGGGTGCCGATCATGCCCCGCTTGCCTGGAACCGAGTTTAGCCGTGAACTCGACCCCATGTCCTACTACGTCACGTCGAAGACCATAGCTCCGACGATTGCGCCAGTGAACGACGACGTGTTCTGGAATGATTACATGCGCGGTCTGGTCAGTCTCAACCCTGCGTTTGATGTCGTCTCCGACGCAATGAGCATTGTGGGACCAACACCGCCACGGGACAGCTACCGTGGGCGTGAGAAGGTTGAGCAGCGCGTCTGGGACGAAGGCTACATCGCCCGTATGCTGGGCCTTGGGGAACACCACCTCAGATCGTTTGGGATCGGGTCGAACCCGTATGACACCCCGTTGCCGGGCGCGTGGAACGTGCTCAAGAAACCGGGCTTCAAAACCCTCCTGTCCAGCGACAACATGGTGGGTGTTCGCGAGGAACGACGCGCCCGCCGCGAAGACGATCTTACCAGTTCGTTCGCTCAGAACATGGTGGGTGAGAAGTTTGGCACCCTCAAGAACACCTTCAACCGCTTGAAAGGCAAGGCAACCCCCAGGACTGATCAAGAGGAAGAGATATACAACATCCTCAAACCCGTCATGTCGAAACAGTTCTATGGCACCCAGAAAAACGACGGAATGTACGACGTGTTGCAATCCTACGCCCGCATGAAAGCCCAAGGACTGCAAGACACCCCAGGAGGCAAGTTGCTGAAAGCTGAGGCTGATCAGGTGGTAAAGGACTTGGAGCAAACTGCCGATGAGCTTCAGAAGCCCCTGGAGTATCTCCGCACCCACACTCTCCCATGAAACGTCCCCTCAACGAAAACACCGTCCCTATCGGAGGGCGCTGGAACTACCGCGACCCGTTGACCGACGTGCCGTTCTCCACCAACGACCTTGTCGTGCTGTTGCAGCAGGTGCGGGCGCAACGCAAAGCCAATGGCATACCTGTGGAGAGCGGATGGGAGCGGGTGGTGTTGGACGAACTATGCCAGCAGAACCCAAAAGTGCTGTGCGGCGAGGCCGGTGTTGGAGAGATCCACATGACCGGCGACGACGTTCGTCGGTTTCTTACCACGCTGAAAGAGCAGTATGGTCGAGAGCTTGTCAGCGATGAGGAACACCAGCGCAGAGCCGATATCTGCCTGACCTGCCCCAAGATCGCCGACGTTGCTTGCACCTTCCCGTGCGGCTGGGTCAGTAAGATGCTCACCGAGATGCTCGGCGGTCGGCAAATCCATCGGCCTGCGGAGTTGCACAAACGCGGATGTTCCGCGTGCGGCTGCGACATATCCAGCAAAACGTACTACCCTCTCGACGTGCTCAAGTCAGTGGACGAGAAGCTGGGGAAGCAGCCGGATTATTGGTCTAGCTGTTGGATGCGTGAGTAGTGAACCCTTTCTCAGGGTTCCAACTCAACACCTTATACGGCACGCTGACATACTCAGGATTGGTGTCCTGCTGATGGCCCGCTTCATGCTTTACCCATTGACCCGCGACGACGTGCCACCGAGGCGCAAGCGGATCGACATAGTGCTGGATTGTGGAGAACTTGTGCTTCACGGCATGATCCTCTTCTGGATCAAGAACTGGCGCTTCTCCGAGTCGTCGCAAAACTGAGCCAACAGGTTCTTGGTGCCCTCGCTGGCTTTTGCCATCGCTGCCACGCAAACGCTGCACAGGTTTTTCTCCCCCGACATCACGTCGGAAAACAGCTTTTCCGGGGAGTGCTCGTTCGGGTGGAACGCGGCATTCTTGGCAGCGTCTTGCGCCAGTTTGGCGAGGTCCAGCTTGACGCCGAGTCCCAGTGCCCGTTCAACCGCCGAATCGTATGCTTCGCCGTAGGCTTCGTAGAGCTTTCCGAACATCTTGTGATCTTCAAAAAACGTCGGCCCTTGCGTGTCGTGGTGAGCGCGTTGGGCAAACAGGCGGAGGGTCAGCAGTTGGAGGGCGACGAGGTTCATGGTTCGGTATTGTAGCGGGTGGGGTGGTGGTGGTCAACCTTCTGTCATCGGAATGGTGTTCTGCACCCAGCCTGCTTTGGCGACGGCATAGCCGTTGGTCGGGAACGTGCCAATCAGGTCCGGTGCCTCGACGCCCAGCTTCTCAGCCAGATCGGTGACGCGCATCTTCTTGCCGTTGAGAGCGGCTTCAATGTCGGCACGAGTGATCCGCTTGGTCGGCTTTGGCTCGGACGCTTTCACCTTCACTGCCTCGGGCAGATCCGACGATTTGACGACAGTGTGAACCGGGGGTTCGGGTGCGGTCATGGGGATGATCTCGGTGGGCTTTTCGTCGTCGCCCCAGAAGTCTTCACCTTCTGGTTCTGGCTCTTTCTCGTCAGCGTCACAGACACTAACAGGACTGGCAACGTCAAGGTTCCCGTTCTTGGGGCCACGCCCCAAGATGATGTCGGCTAGCGATCCGTCCTTGCAGCCATGCACCAGCACGGCCTTGGTGCTGACGAGACCGCCGCGCTCGCGTACCACGCGGTCGTGCTTGACCGAGTCGCAGACAAGGTTGGTTCCCTCCATGCGGTAGTTGCGTGTGGCCCACATGTCGCTGATCAGTTCAGTGTGCGACACGCCCATGTGGTAGATGGGCCAGCGCAAATACACGTCGAACGGAGTGTTGGGGTTCATGTAGCTCGGCTTGGCGAGATCGACGATCAAGGGTTTGATACGCTCGTCGCGTTCCATGTTTGCCGGGTAGATGCCGGTGCCCATCAGCATGCGGTCGTTGTCGCGGTAAACGATCTTGTCGTTCTCGGCGTATGGAGTGTCAACGACGACCCCACGGAACGGTGTGCCGCCCATGCGGTAGTCTTCCTGCAAAAGCGTGGCCCAGCGTGGCACCCGTGGCAGCATGTCGGCCTCCATCCACAAGAACGGTTCCGTGTTGCCCATTGAGCCGAGAGCAAACACGACGGCGGAGAAATGGTTGTTGCAAGCGATAGGGGCACCGCCGTCAAAGTCTTGACTGAGAACGTGTGTCTGTGCGCCAAGGAGTTCAGCGGCCTCGTAGGCGGCGTCCTTGGCGGCAGGTGTTGGGAAGAGGATCACGGGGAACTCTTCCAAGCCCCCGAATTTGAGCAGACATTGTGTCAGAGCGGGCAGCAGGTGCTTGTCGTGGGCGGATACGGGGATGGCGATTTTCATGATTTAGAATTTTCGAGTGCTTGTTGAAATTTGAGGAGTCTTGCCCGTTCGCCGTGGTCGGCAAAAAAGTCGGGGCAGCGATTCGCGTTGAACTCGTACACCCGTTCGCTGGCTTCATCGGTGGGGAGATTCTCCCTCTTGGCAACCTCGTTAACCAAAAGCTCATAGACGGGGCACGCTGGGTATCCCGCGTACTGCCATCCTTTCGGTGGGGTGATGCGAGTTTTCTTCTCCGTCCGAAGACGTTTGCCTTCCAGCACGGTGCCGTCCGGCAAGTTGATCACACCGTCGGCGACGTATTGCGCCCAGGTATTGCTGGGGTAGATGCAGTCTGGGTGGGTCAGGCACACCTCTTGGATGCGCGGATGCTTCAATCCTTCGGCGATGGTCATGCAGGCGCTTTGATTGCCGATGAATAGCGCGGACCCAGCGATCATGCGAGCCGCCTGCAAGAAGTCTTTGGTGGACTGATATTCGACCTGACCGAAAGCCTCGCAGAAACGCGCATGTTCCTCGACAAGTCCGATGAATACCAGCTTACTTCCAAAGTGTTTCACCACTTCGCCCCACGGGAATTGGGGGTTGTTGTAACGTGGACTGCGGTTGATGACGACGCGACCCGCGTATGAGGTGTCTGGGTCAACCGAGAGCCACGGTTCGGATACGTCCGGCATCGAAGATATGAAACCGTCGCGGATTGCGGCTTGCGCGTGGTTCTGCGCCAAGTTGAGACCGTTGTTGATGTACCCGTACCGCCTGAATTTCTCAGACTCCCAGTGGAGCGTTTCACGCTTCCAGATGCGAACGGAGTTGATGTATGGTTGCGCTTCGATCAAAGGTTTGACCAAGTGTGTGCGGTGGACGATGCCCGCTGTGTCTGAGTGGTCCCGCAGATACACATCGCACTGCTTGCCGGTGTGCTTGAGTGTGGCGAGCATGACGAAGATGTCCCCGGCGTCTCCTGTGGTGGAGGCATTCAATGCGTTGTTCTCATACCCACGTCCAGGAAGGATCACGTCAAGCAGCCCTTGCTTTTGGTCTTTGTGAAAGAGAACCGCCTCGTCGCCAACGACCGCCGTGTCGCGGGGGAACTCGTGGAGTGTGGCATCCCCGTTGACATCGTAGGTGCCGTAGCTGTGGCGGATAAGTTCAGTGCGTCCGATCTTGTCTGGGTGGGCGCAAACAATGAACTCGTCAAAACTGCCGCTCTTAAACCCAACTGGTGTGTGGATGAAAGCGTTTGGGCTTTGCACTCCAATCCCTGAAGAGTTGTCGAACGGAGGGTTCATGCGCTCGGGGTACAGGTATTCTTTACCGACACGCTCGTACTCCTTCGACAGTGCCGCTGCCCACCCTGCTTTCAACGGAGAAACGTCAGCCTCAATCCAGATGAACGCTTGTCCTTTCATGCGTTCCGCCACATACCGGAACGACCAGTTCGCCACCTCGGGGTATCGCATGCCCTCCGGTTCCGGCGCGGTGAAGACTTGAACTTCGGTGCCGTCCAGTTCTTTGCAGAAACGGACGAGACGTTCGACAGCCTTCTTCTCGTGAGGAGCTTGGTAGAGGACGACTGGGAGGGTGCTCACAGCTTTTGATAGATGATGCAGAGTTGGGCCAAGGCTCCGTGCCGTGTGGGATCGAAATCTCGATCTTCCCACCGAGACCACGGGAAACGATCAACCTCGGTTCGGAGGTCCACCAACGTCATGTCTGCCTGTTTGCCGAGGCGAACGATTTCCTTGTATCCGAAGTGGCGGTGATTCTGCGGCGGGCGTTCCAGGTTAATCAAATCCCACGAGGTTTTGTGATCGCCGTTGAATCTCGCCGAATTGTCCGTGCCGAACTGGAAGTCATTGAACTTCTCGTAGCACGAATACAGGGGCACCAGAATGTAGATGTGTCCCCCCGGTCTGACAACTCTTGACCAGTTGCGCAACGCCATTTCTGGGTCGTGCAAGTGCTCAAGGCAGTGGGCCGACACGATGTTGTCGAAGGACTCGTCGTCCAAGGTTGCAAGGAGGGTGGCGTCACCTTGCGCCAGATCCCATTCGGTCACTGTGCTCGGCGGCGGCACCCTCAAAGGGTCTGGGCCACAGCCGATGTCAAGGATTTGGCCTTTCAGCCATTCGTAGTCTCCAGCACGCGAACGGGCTGAGTGAGATTTGGTCATTTCGTCGGACATGGGTGCGGCTTTCTTTGCGTTTTATAGGGTGAATGTCAACCGAAACTTTGATCAGCCCAGCCGTAATTGCTGCTGGTTGTTTCGAGGCTCAAATCGGAGTAGCGGCCTTTGCCTGCGCGGCTGGTCACGGCTGCCTCCAAAGCGGCGTGGCGACGATCTATCGGGGCAGACGGCAACGCCGTTCGACGAGCAGCACGGGCGAGGGATGTCAACCCATGGCGGCGGCGAGCGATTTCGACGCAGCCAAAAAAAGCGTCGGCGCGGTCAGGGCTTCGACCGTTGGTGCGCTGCTTCATCACTTTCTTGGACTCCGCTTCCACTTTCTCTCGGTCCACGAGTTTGTACATGCGGGCGCACATTTGAATGCACGTTTCCGGGTCAAGCCCGCGAACCTGCCCCGCCTTGACAAAATCCTTGCCGACGTACCACAGTTCGGACACGCGGTTGGCGAACCTGTCTTTGCCTGTGCGTGCGTTGGTGGTGCCGACAATTTTGTCCGATGGCGCTCCGGCGAAGCTCACCATCTGGAAGCCTCGACCCATGGTGATCGCCATCAGGGACGCAAACGGATCGCCCGCGCCCGTGGAGTCAGACCCACGGTCTTCCACTTTGACGCCCCGCTTGACGCATTCCTCATTGAAGAGGTTCACTAGCTGCTGGTTGCGATCCACGGTCTTGTCGCTGGCGTCAACCAAGGCCATGAGGTTGATCGTTTCGACAAGCTCGATGCCCTTCACGTTGCGTTGATGGATGGCAGAGTAATATTCACCCACCCGGCAGAAGCAGGCGACTGCCTCGTCCCCGCCGTGGCTGAAGGCCGGATCGAGGAAAGCGATGGGGGTCGGCGAACTGAGCCATGTGGTAACTTTTTGCTGGCTACCGCTACTGGTGATCTCAACTTCGGTGTAGATGGCGTTGGCGTCACCGTCGGGAGAGAGGAAGCCACGCACCATTCGGTAATACTCAGGCGACTTGGGGCCGAGGCTTTCGCGCAGATCCGTGACGGTGCGCAAACTGAGGATGCCTTTCCACACTTCGCGACCGGCAAGCACGTTGGGAGATTTCTCTCCGTCGAAGCGGATGCAGTACCCACGTTTGGTTTTCCACCCGTCGAAGGTCTCGTTGACCGAGTTCCACCCTTCCTCGGGTTCCATGAAGACACCGAGAGGATCAAAGGGAGACGTGGGGTTGCCGATGCCGATGAACTGCAAGTACTCGTTGGACTGCAAGTTGGTGATGGCGGTGTTGTAGAGGCTGTGCGTGAGCAGGGGCAACTCATCTGCGATGAAGATCACGCAGCGGTTCTTGAAACCGATCTTGGTGGAAGCGTCTTTGTCCTGGCCTTTGCCGCCTGCCACAAGTGCGATACCGGAAAGCTGGTTCTGCTTACCATCCTGGTTGAGCCTGACGATCTTCCCCATGGACGACACCAGTTTGGCCTGCATGTATTGCTCGCCACCGAAGAACCGGCAGAACTCTGACCAGTAGGCTTCGACGACGCCCCAGATACGGCCACGAGACTCTTCCAACGTGGTCGAGGTGATGAACACTTTCACATATTCGGGGGAAGCTACCGGTTTGTCGGGGAAACGTGCTCCGACGAGGAACCGGCCAATCGCATAGACGGCGAAAAATTCAGACTTCGAGCAACTGGCGTGGCCTGCAACAGCGAGAAAGTTGTTGGCATAGGCTTCCTCCAGCATTCGCACCGCGTAAGGGTTCCACTCGAAGCGGCGGTTGCACTCAGGCCGGTCAAGGATCAGCGAGATGAACCTGCGGAAGTGCCACGTCCACGGGTTGAGGTGGCTACCCGGCTGGCTGACCAGTGCGTCGTAGTTGCCGCAGATGTATTTCTCCAGCGCCACTTCTTGCAACAGGTCGTACCCGGCGCTGGTCTTGGGCACTCCTGGGAGACGTTTCCACCACCGCCCATAGCGAGCGATGTGGGTGCGTTCCATCTGCTGGGGAGAGGTTTGAGCCATTCAGGTATTCTGTGCCTTGAGCGGGCGGTTGTCCACGAGTGTTCCGTGCTTCCGGGCGTCGAGCACGATGCCGCAGCCAGCCGCGACACAGCCGAGGTGGTGTGCTCCAGTGTCAGGGTCGATGTCTTCGCCTTCAATCAGGCAGTCGATGTGCCGTTTCATCGCACCGAGATAAGTCATCAACTCGACCTTATTTTCTCTCCAGTTCCAGGGTCCGTATTTCGCCGCGCCCCGAGACAGGGCTTTCGCCACTTCGTCGTTGAGAGATGGCGGGATGAGTTGAAGCTGGGGTTTCTGGATGGCCTGCGAGGCTTTGAGGTCAGAAGGCTTCTCACCAGTCATGACGGACCACGGTACGTCCCAGCAATTGCAACTACGGGTAGAGGGTTTCCCGCAGATAGGGCACGAAGAGTGAGGAAGAGCGGACTTGTTGTCGTTTTTCATGGTGTCTGTGTGGTTAAATTTCACCCCCAAAAATCCTCTTCGTTAAAATCCGGTTCCTCGGGCGGTTTGATGCTCAAACCGACATCACGGGAGCTTTCTAGCATCATGAGCGCGGACAGAAGCCTGTCCTCGGTGTCGCGTTTATCTTCAAGTATGGTAGCGATTGCGTCGTCCACGGTGCCGGGACACATCAACCGATACACGTCCACGTTGCACACTTGACCCGGACGTGCCAGACGAGCGAGCATCTGGGTGTAGCGGCGGTGGGAGTAGATGAGAGACATCCATACCATGGTGCTGCCACCCCACTGCATGTTCAGCCCGTGGCTGGCGGAGAAAGGAGACACGACCAAGACGGGTATCTCTTTGCGGTTCCACTCGGCCAGCATCTTCGTTTGTGCTGCAAGGGTGGCGGCGTCGGCAAAGAAGACGGCATTGGGAAATGCTTCGCGCAACCGGGCTTGCTCGTGCTTAAAGATCGCAACCACCAGCACTGGCCCTTTGGTCTTCTTGATGATCTTCTTGAGAGCTTCGAGTTTGAGATCGTGGATGCAGTGGTAGGTGCCGTTCTCGTCATACACCGCGCCACTGGTGTATTGCAGCAGCTTGGTCACAAGGGCTGCCGCACTGGGGGCGGTGATCGTCACCGAGCTTTTCAGTTCCAGCACCAGTTCACGCTCGAACTCCTGATACTTGGAAAGCTGATCCGGTGTCATGTGGACATCCACATCTTGCACCACGGCATCCGGCATGTCAGGCATCCACTCGGAAGCTCGCAGAGTGATGGTGATGTCGCAGATGCGCTTCTCAATCAATTCCTTCGCCCCGTCGTTGGCGTCCCACTTGTAACCCATGTAGTCAGCCTTGTGGAAGTAGGTTGATTTGAAGTGCTGGAAGCTGCGGCCCAACCGTTCCCCTTCGTCAAGCAAACGAAACTGTGCGAACAGGTCAACCAGCTTGTCCATCATGGTGCCGGTCATCCCCCAATTTCGTTTCACTCGTGGGACTTCTCGGCGTAGCAGGGCTATGCGCTTCGAGTCAGCCGACTTGGCAGAATCTACTTCATCATATACGATGGTGTCGTATGGCACGGTGCCCCCACGCTTCTCAATCAGCTTAACCAGCAAAGGGATGCTGTCATAATTGAGTAGGTAGATCGAAGCCCTCCCAGCGATGAATGCCTGACGACCGAGAGGCGTGCGGAGATTGGCAACTCGGAAGTGTTTGAAATCTAGCCAAGTATCTATTTCATCTTTCCAGACCAAGTTGCACACTCGAAGCGGGGCCAGCACCATCATGCCAATGGACTCGCCGCTGGAGTAGAGCTTGTTGAAAGCAGCCAACGTGCCGCCCGTTTTCCCAAGCCCCATCGAAGCGGAGGCATAGGCAACGTCGTGCGTTAGGAAATGTTTGATTAGGGCTTCTTGCGCCGGGCGTGGGACGAATTTTTTCACGCCGCCCATCCTTCCACCGTGCGATACTCAATGGGACGCCCAGCAACCTGTGCCACACGGATGCCGTGCTCCATGCCACGGCTTATGCCGCAGTCAGTGTACACGACGGTCTTGCTTGCTTGCCACGCCAGCCCTGCGGCAATGCCCATGGCACGGTCGGTCGGGTCTTCGTCGTCAAGCACCTGGGTATAGAGCAGGTGGCTAACCATGGGGGCTTCGCCACGCAGCAGTGAGTCGCGCATAGCGGCACGGGCGTAACGGATGTGGAGTTGCGGATTGCCCGCGAAAGGAGATTCAAGAATTACGGTGGTCATGTCAGAAAGGGTCTCCGTCTTGTTCTGCGGCGTGCTGCCGTGCGCCGATCTTCTCATCGACAAACCGCTGCCGACGCTCGGCGTGTTCTTTCTGGACGTTTTCCGTGCATGTGATCACCTGAATGTTGCCTTCCTCATATCCGAGGCTGCTGTTCTTGCGGTCAAGGTGCAGGCAGAACCTCTCCTTCCCCTTCTCGTCCATGTATCGGGTGGGCAACACGACTGCTTTGAACTGGTCAAAGGTCAGAGTGAAAACGATCTTCCGCTTACGGGCGGAAGCACGCAAGTTGTCGAACACGCAGTGGATGGGGTTGTTCAACCTCCATTGCTGCTTGGCGTGCGACCCGCAAAGCTGAGTGCTGGTAGGGTGATCGGACAAATTCCTCGGTGCATTGCGGCACCGGCTGACGGGACAACGGCCCGGTATCTTTTTCTTGCGCAGCTTCATGCAGGTTCTGGTTCTCCGATTCGGCATTCGGCTGTGTGTCAATAAGCCCACTTGGCATCGCCAAGGATTTCGTCCGAGTCAGACCACCACTCGTCCCACTGGCTATTTGTTGCCACACTCCAATCAGGAATGGTTGCGGCTGCGTCCTTGCCGGTTAGTGAAACCGGCAACCATTTGAGCCTGTTGTTTGGATAAATTGCGATCTGCCCATTGCTGAGCTTGAGGACGTTGCCTTCTTTGTGCTCCTCAAGTAGCTCGGAGTCACCTACGTCCAGGAGGCCAGACGATTGTCCTTCTGGCAGGTGGTCGATGGTGAACCAGTAGTGGCCTCCTATCGGTGGATTGCCTTTGCCAAGGTTAACCAAAACTGGCACGTCGGAGAGTTGGTCTTTGCGCCAAAGCTCGATGGAGCCTGAAAGGCATTCCCACATTTGGATTTTGTGCAGAGGCAGCGGTTTGTGATCGTCTTCCGGTTCATACCAATAGACGCATTGAGGTGGAATCTTATCGAAACAGGCGGCGTATTTCTCCACCCATGCTTGGAAGCAAAATGGACGGTTACGCATCGCTCGAACAGATACAAGCCAAGCTGGTTCAAATTCGTCTTCTGGGCCACCGAAGGCGTCACAGCGGATGTATATTTTTGTTTTGGGGAGGTTTATGTTTCTCATATTTTACCAGAGTTTGAGTGTTAGGCCGAGAGCTTCGGCGCGTTGGGCTGCGGTGGCGTGGATTAGGCGAAATGACTGTGGAAACACGCTTGGTGATAATATTTGTGATAACTTAGCAACAAATAATGCTTGCTGAATCGGCGTTAGTAACTTCTCCAACTCATGCACCGCGTTGAGGTTGGCAAAATAGTCGGGTAAGCATCGAGCCTCTTCCCAACCAGTTAAGCCTTGAGCCTCAGCCAGCTTGATTCGTTTTTCTTGTTCTGTCATTTTGATGCCTCCCAGATGGTGAGGATTTGTTGGAGTTGATTCATTTCCAGAAATTTTTCGGTTCGGGTTCGCTCCAGATAATTTTCGACGGTTTGATGTCGCCAGTCCAGCCGCGCTGCAAGTGATTGGCGGACAGCCGAAAACCTGACGAAGGCCACGGTGCAGAAGGAACTGGGTATATCATGGCAATCTCTTTGATGCCGAACCCTGCTGCCTCTATGTCGTTATGCCGACCATTGTAGAACAGTGCATTGGTGCAGCACAGGAATACCACGTTGTCAGCCACCTCCATGCTCTTGATTAGGAACTGCCGGAACAAGGGTCTGCCCCATGGCGGATTGGTGATGATCCAATCGTGGTGAGGGGGCAAACTGCTGAGAAAGTCCAGACCGATGTCGATTTCGTAGCAAGACAAGCACCCGTTCTCTGCGAAAGGGTGCATCGCGTCAGTAAAAGCGCCTTCACCTTTGCAAGGTTCCATCAGTTTTCCTGACGGTTTGAAGTGCTCCACAATGGCACGCGCCAACGGAGGAGGCGTGTAGATGCGGTTGTTGCCGCCTGTTGGTGTGAGGGATCTGCTCATCCCCAGAACCCTCCTTCACGGACTAAGTTGTCAATGAACTGCTTGCCGTCGTGGACGTTGTCGCACCAGCCGACGTTGGCCCCAGCTTTCGTCAGCAGTTCCATCTCGTGCTCTTGCGCTTTGGTGGGCTTGCACCCGCCGCGCTTGACTTCCAGAAAGCCGACCGCGCCACCTGGGGCGATGATCAGCCGATCAGGCACCGAACGATTGTTGGGTGAGACGAACTTGCGAACGTAGCAACCTTTGGATTTGGCGTAGTCGCAGATTTTTTTCTCGATCTCCTTTTCAAGCTGTGGCGGTGTATTCATCTCCTCCTCCTCTTTTTGGTTTTGCTGTTGTGGCGTTGCGTCCGGCATTCGGGGCACAATAGAAAGTCGGCTGACTGTTTCTGCAACTCAAATGTTCCGCCGCACCGACAAATACGTTTTCTGGTGTTTGCTATGATCATGACATCACTTGGTGTAATAGGGTTGGACCTGACCATCGACTGCAATGGGAAGCCCGTCAGCCCATGCTGGCAACGTCGTCAGACACTCGCACAAGTCTTCGATTTTCTGGTCTTTGCGCTTGTAGGCTAGACACTGATCGTGAACCAGCGTGGCAACCTGGATACCCCTCTTTTCAGCGTTGACGGTGCCATTGTTGAGCAGGTCTGCGGCGATAGCCTGAGACGCATTTTCAACCCACATCCCACCGTAAATGGCGCACCGACCCCACATCACTTTGCCTGGGATCTGGCCCCAGTAAGTGAGCGACTGTCGGGTTTTGATCTTGCCGCTGTCCCACGTTTCGATCTTGCCTTTTTTGTCGCGTGAGATGGTTTCCTCGATCTTCGGGTCGCGGTAGGCGAGTCGTCGCCCTGACGGTAGGCGCATGAACAAGTATTTTGCACCGGCTGTCACCGCACAGAAGAACTCCAGCTTGTCCACGGAATGCCGAGACCCGACGTTGGCAACGGCGCTTTTGGCAGCACGGTCGCAGGCGTGCCACAGCTTGACGATGTTGGCGTTGGCTTCGCGCCACTGTTCAACGACGCCATCTAGTTCTTCCTCTTTGAGTCCCATGTCGAGCGCACCCATGGCGATGAGCGCGTTCTTGCCGCCCTGGTATTGGAGCGCCAAGCTCGCCACCTTCCCCTTGAAGCGGTCGGGGTGGTGCTTGCCATGTTCTTTCGCATAGTCGAGCATCTCCTGCAACGGCATGCCGGTCATGCGGCAGACGGTTGCCTCGTAGATTTTGCCGTGCGTGCGGAACACCTCCAGCACCCACTCCTCGTTTGCCAACCATGCCGCGATGCGGGCCTCAACCGCCGAGAAGTCCACATCGAACATCGGCCCCTCGGGATCGTGGATGAAGTGACGGATGGACGAACCGATGACCTCCAGCAATGGACCGTGAAATAGCTCGATGTGCTCTTCGCTTTGGCCCGAGTAGATATCGGCGTAGGAGGCGTCCGTGTTGGCGATGGTGGGCCGTTTGAAGTTCTGCGGTTGGATGAGACGACCCGCAGCACGTCCGGTGCCAGCACCGTAGAACTGCAACGTGCCGCGCACGCGACCGTCGGCGCAAGCGCACTTGATCATCGCTTCCACCTTCTTGATGCTGGCAAAGCTCAGCGACTTCTTGATTTGCAGCACACGTCCCACCTCTGAGGTAGGGTCGAACTCCACAGACTCAAGCTGCTCGTCCAGCGTGTCGGCGCGGAGGTTGTCCCCC
>Ga0315909_10001919_pt1 | contig 27354 bp, 24 predicted proteins | sample LakEriMetagenome_11_FD_203527 | JGI IMG/M metagenome (GOLD analysis project Ga0315909, IMG submission 203527) | Freshwater fungal communities from buoy surface, Lake Erie, Ohio, United States - Buoy 2 MA125 | ecosystem: Environmental > Aquatic > Freshwater > Lake | place: USA: Lake Erie, Ohio... | reverse complement strand
ACAATGGTTGTCACATGTACGAACTCGATCGAACAATGCACTAGCGACTTCTGCCCCGAGGGTTTCGCCAGCATTTTTCTCGACGATCACCTGCATTTCGAGACCACCTCGCACAAAGTCGATCTCGACTTCGGCTTCATCGGCCATCAATCGCCACTCAATGATGTCGCGGGGCACCATTCCATTGAGACGAATGACCTCGTCGCCAGGCTGGAGACCTGCTTGTGACGCCGGTGAATTGGGCGTAACTGCGACCACAACTGGCGCAGATTGCTTGACGGACATATTTCACAGGCTACCTGCGCCATCTACGTACATTCTCTCAATGCGAGGCTTCGAGCATTAGCCTCACAGACATGCATGTCGATCGCGTCTTACTCGCCGCTCCACGCGGCTTTTGCGCAGGCGTCGAAATGGCAATTAAGGCTCTTGCTTGGATGGTTCGCAGTTTTGATGCGCCGGTGTACTGCTACCACGAAATCGTTCACAACAAGTTGGTCGTCGAACGCTTCGAACAACTCGGTGTCGTTTTTGTTGATGACATCAACGAGGTTCCCTTAGGCAGTCCCGTCATGCTGTCGGCGCACGGTTCAGCCCCCGAAGTTGTCGCGGCTGCTCGTGCGCGAGGTTCAGTCGTTGTTGATTCGGTGTGTCCACTAGTGACAAAAGTTCACCACGAAGTCAAGGTTCGCTCGGGCAAAGGTTTTCGAATCGTCTATGTGGGCCACGAGGGACACGAAGAAGCTGTCGGCACTATGGCCGTAGCACCCAATTCGATTTCACGGGTTGAGTCAATTGACGAGGTCAATGCGCTGCCAGAATTCAATGAACCTGTCGCGCTACTAGCGCAAACGACTTTGTCGCATCGCGACTGGGACGAAGTTGCAGTTCGCGTCAAGGAGCGATTTCCGCAAGTGTGGACTCCCGGCCGTAGCGACTTATGTTTTGCGACAACCAATCGTCAATCTGCGCTGATGTCGATGGCTCCACGCTGCGATGCCATCATCGTGATCGGATCTGCCAACTCTTCCAATACCCGCGCACTAGAACGACTCGCCCGCGAAGCTGGATGCGAAAGAGTCTTTCGTATCAATACCGAAAGCGAACTTCCCTCCGATCTTCACGGCGTCATCGGAGTGACCGCTGGCGCCTCGGCCCCAGAAGAACTTGTTGATGCAGTCATCGCTCGTCTTGCACCAACGAACGGCGTCGAAGAGGTGCGCTTCACTGAAGAAGACGAATACTTTCCCCCGCCGCGCAACCTCCGAGATTTACAAACTGCAATCGAAACTGCAATCACCGCAATGTCGGGTGGGTCATTGTCGCAACGACCACAAGTTGACGATCGAGCACTAGCGGCTAGTGCCGTCCTCGCAAGTTTGTGACAATCTACAAACATGCTTTCCCCGACTGCCGATTCAATCCGTCTCTTCTTGCACGTGCTCGCCGCCTCGGTTTGGGTTGGTGGACAAATTGTTTTGGGTGGACTTGTTCCTAAATTGAGACAAGTTGCTCCAGAATCACTCAAAGTGGCCGCCAACGCCTTCGCTCGAATTGCCTGGCCAGCATTCGCCGTGGTGGTCGTCACCGGAATGTGGAATATTCTCGATATCACTGTTGGCGATATGTCAACTGAATATCAAGTCTCTCTGTTCGTACATGTGCTTCTCGCGATGGCGGCCGCAATGTTTGTGGTCATTCACTCAGTCGGACAAACCAAGTTGGCCCTCGCGCTCGGAGGAGCCCTCGGATTGTTGACGTCGCTTGGCGCGATGTTTGTCGGAATCTTGTTACAAACCGGACGCTGACAACACCAGTCGCTCGTTACTTAGTTGCGTGGAACTTTGCTCCACGCCATGTCACGGTCAACTCGAACATCGCCGGGGAGTCCGAGAACTCGTTCTCCCAAGATGTTGCGCATGACTTCGCTTGTTCCACCTTCGATGGAGTTCGCGCGACTACGCAAAAACGCCTTCTGAGGATTCTCAAGACCCATTGCGTGCTCTGGACGAATCATCTGATAGCCGCTCGGGAACAACATTCCGTCGGCCCCCATCATCGATACCGCGAACGAATAGATGTCCTTGTGCAACTCGGCCATTGCCAACTTGGCGATGGATCCTTCGGGGCCCGGATCACCCATTTTGCGGTTTTGTGAAGCACGAATATTCGTCAGGCGAAGAAGCTCAGCACGAACCCACAATTTCATCAGTTCGTCTCGAGTAGATGGATCACGTTGATCAGCTGACAAACCGTTCCATACCTTGACCGCATCACGAATCGCTCCCGATCCCTTGCCTGGGATTGCCCCACCAATTGAGACTCGCTCATTCATGAGCGTCGTTAACGAGACGCGCCAACCGTCTCCGACATTGCCCAACATTTCACTTGCGGGGATGCGAACGTCAGTGAAATACACCTCATTGAATTCGGCTTCACCAGTGATCTGATACAGCGGGCGAACTTCAACACCAGGAGCTTGCATGTCGACAACAAATGCCGTCATACCCGCATGCTTGACGGCTTCCGAATCGGTACGAACAATCAAGAGTCCCCAACGCGACAAGTGTGCAAGCGTGGTCCAAACTTTTTGACCATTAGCGATCCATTCATCTCCGTCGCGCACACCCTTGGCCGACAAGCCGGCGAAGTCTGAACCCGAACCTGGTTCAGAGAACAACTGGCACCACACTTCTTCACCGGTGAACAAAGGTCGCAAGTAACGCTTCTTTTGTTCTGGCGATCCCCACACCGCAACGGTTGGGCCGCACATACCGTGACCAATGGGGTTACGGGCAACCGGGTTCGGTGCTCCCTCTGCGTAAATGCGTTCATTCACGAGACGTTGCAATTTTGGATTCAATCCGAGCCCGCCGAAACCTTCCTCAAAATGAACCCATGCCAATCCCTTGTCGAATTGCGCACCTAGGAAAGTCACTGGATCGGTTGATTTCGGTGGGAACTCCGCCAGAAGTTCGGATACAAGATCTGATACCCGAATTTCTTCGGCATTCAAAACGGCAGTTGCTGTGCTCATGGCAAACCTCTGATTCAGTGGAGTCAATGTCAAGAAAGTACTACTCGGTCACTTGAGCAGACCTCAGTAACTTAGTGAATTCTTCTCGCAGAATCGGTATCGGATCTCGCTTAATACCACGTACTGCGCATTAATTGAGTGGCGCCATCAGGCGCAAGAATTCCTCGCGCTCACTCTTGCCAAGCCCAGGAAAGTACGAGCGTAAGGTCATAATTCGCCGCAATATCGAATAATCCGCACGCGCCAAGTAGACGGTTTTGAGATTGTTCAACATCCGTTCGACAATCGCCATCGGGTGCACCGGTGCCAAAAACCCGGGGAGGAACGTCTGATGTGCCCCAGCGAGCTGATGAAAAAGTTCCTGACATTGATCGGAGGTCAAGATACGACCCTCATGAAACGGGTCGGCAAATACTTCAGGAATCTCACCATTCGTTGACACCAACCCAACAAGAAAGTGCCCTGGCATTCCGATGCCAGCGATCGGGACACCGAGGCGTCGACCGACTTCCATCATGATCACCGACAAAGAAATCGGAATCCCAGCATGCCGATCAAGAACCCTTGTCAGAAGCGAGTTCTCGGGGTCGTAGTACTCGGCCCGATTTCCCACAAAAGCGTCGGGCCCCGCAAAGAGGAACTGGGCGATACCCCCAAAAGTCGGCGACGGAACCGCTGCAGCTAACTCGTCAAGCCGCGACATCTGCTCAATGATCTCCGAAGAATCTGAGACACGTGAGGATCCAGGGTCGAGCACGATCGCCGAAATCAAAAAGGCCATCTCATCAAGGGGAATGTCTCCACCGCCTTGCACGATTTCAGCGAAACGGGTTTTAGCCCATCGCGCAGCTTGATCGGACGACTCCATGTAGACGAGGGTAATCGCACTACTGTTCTCAACATGCATATCGGAGTACACGCCGCATCAAACCCCGACAAACTCGCGCTTGTCGTCCCCCAATCTGGCTACACCCAGACTTTCGCCCAACTCAACGCCGCGGCGAATCGCCTGTCGCAGCTATTTAGAGCAGCCGGTCTGCAACCTGGCGATCATGTGGCGCTGTGTATGGAGAACCACGATCGCTACCTTGAAGTGCTCTGGGGATGCCAATTCGCTGGACTCGTATACACCGCCGCATCCTCACGACTCACTAGCAAAGAACTCACGTACATCCTGAACGACTGTGAAGCAAAAGCATTCATTACTTCAAAGTACAAAGCCGATCAAGCGGCCGAAATTATTGGCGGAAGCCCCAACGTTGCGATGCGCCTCATGCTTGATGGTGTGATTCCTGGCTATGAAAGTTACGAAGATGCAGTCGCTCAACATTCTGATGCGCCTCTCGACAACCGCATCGCCGGAATCGACATGTTGTACTCATCAGGAACAACTGGACTTCCTAAAGGTGTCACGAAAGAGTTCCCCAACCTTCCGTTGGACGGCACACCGACCACCGTCGCACCAACCTTGACCATGCTCTTTGGCTTTACTCCAGAAAGCGTGTATCTCTCTCCTGCCCCGATGTACCACGCTGCGCCCTTGCGTTTCACCATGGCCGCTCAAAGTATGGGATGCACCGCAGTTGTCATGGAGCATTTTGACCCCGAGGAATACTTAGCTGCCATCCAGCAAAACCAAGTGACTCACAGCCAAGTCGTGCCGACGATGTTTGTTCGACTCCTCAAACTTGATGAGAGCATCCGCACGAAGTACGACGTGTCGTCATTGCAAGCTGTCATTCACGCAGCAGCACCTTGCCCGATCCCGGTCAAAAAGCAAATGATCGAATGGTTTGGTCGCATCATTCACGAGTATTACGCCGGCACCGAAGGCAATGGTTTCGTTTATTGCAACAGCGACATGTGGATGGAACACGAGGGAACTGTCGGTGTTGGTATCGGTTGCACTATTCATATCTGCGGTGACGATGGAGAAGAAGTGCCCGCATACGAAAGCGGAACGATTTTCTTTGAAGGTGGAGCAACATTCGAATACCACAACGACGCCGAAAAAACGATTAGTTCGCGTCACCCAAAGGGTTGGAGCACGCTCGGAGACGTTGGATACCTCGACTCCGACAGTTTCTTGTATCTCACCGACCGCAAGGCCTACATGATCATTTCAGGTGGAGTCAACATCTACCCACAAGAAGCCGAGAATGCTTTGGTGACTCACCCCAAGATTATTGATGTCGCCGTCTTCGGCGTGCCCAACGAAGATTTTGGCGAAGAGGTCAAGGCAGTGGTTCAACCTGTCACCATGCCCGCTAACGCCAACGAAGCAAAGGCGCTTGAAAAAGAACTCATTGCCTATTGCAAGTCGCAACTCGCCGACGTCAAATGTCCACGATCGATTGACTTCCGTGTCGAACTTCCACGCCATCCAACGGGCAAGTTGTACAAGCGCCTCTTGAAGGACGAGTACTGGAAAGACGCCGGGCGCACCATCTAAGTGCCCGGTATCAAGAAGTGGCCAGTATCAAGAAGTGCTCAGTATCACAGGGCGAGTTTCGGTAAATCCGCAAATTTGCCCTATGGCCACAAGCGAAATACGGGATACTTGAGTCGTGACCGCGAGACCATCCCATGAGCATCCATATTTGGCACCTCACACCTCAGGTCAGTTCATCGCTTTCGCTCATCGTGGCGGAACTAATCAACTTCCAGAAAATACGATTCCCGCATTCCGACATGCCGTCGAACTTGGTTATCAATATCTAGAAACCGACGTGCAGTTAACCCGCGACGGTTACTTGGTTGCATTCCACGACAACGATCTCTCCCGCACGTGCGGCATTCCAGGTCGAATCAATGAAATGACCTGGCAACAGGTTTCACAAGCTCGAGTCGATGGCAAAGAACCGATTCCGTTGTTCACCGAACTCCTTGAAGAATTCCCCGAAGCCTTTTTAAACATCGACTCAAAAAGCGACCCAACGGTGGATCCACTCATTGACATTCTCCAAAGATGCAACGCACTTTCGAAGGTGTGTATCGGATCTTTTAGCCATCGACGAATTTCAAAGTTTCGCGAGATTCTCGGCGCCGACGTGTGCACAAGCGCAAGTCCCATCGAGGTGGCGCGATGGATCGCTGGCAATGTTCCCAAGGAACCATCTTGCTTTCAGGTTCCGGTGCGTCAGGGCCCAATCCCGGTCGTCACCAAAAGATCGCTCCGTGCAGCCCACAAGGCCAACAAACCCGTTCACGTCTGGACGATTGATGTCGCTCACGATATGCAACGTCTGATCGACCTCGGAGTTCACGGATTGATGACCGATCAGTCAATCACTCTTAAGAAAGTGCTAGAGGCAAACAACTTGTGGGCACAGATATGAACGCGCTTAATCTGCGCAATATCTCCATGACTTTTCCCGATGGCACTCAAGCCGTCGATGTAGTTGACCTCACCGTTGACCGCGGCGAGTTTGTCACCATTGTTGGACCGTCTGGTTGCGGGAAAAGCACTTTGCTGAGAATTATCTCGGGCTTACAACAGCCAACATCAGGAAGTTGCGACGTTGATCGCAAGAGCCTTGGGTATGTTTTCCAGGATTCAGTTTTATTGCCGTGGCGAAATGTTCAAAAAAATGTTGAACTCAACGCCGAACTGCTAGGAGCACCAAAGGAACTACGCAAAGAATCTGCGCAAAAGGCTATCAACTTAGTCAACCTGAACGACCACGTCACCAAGTTTCCGCATCAGTTGTCTGGCGGAATGAAAATGCGTTGCTCGTTGGCTCGGTCTTTGGTTTCTCAACCCCGAGTGTTTCTCTTTGATGAACCATTCGGGGCGCTCGATGAAATGACTCGAGAACATTTGAATGATGAGTTACTCAGCATCTTTCTACAGGAGAAATTCGCTGGCCTGTTTATCACCCACAGCATTCAAGAAGCAGTCTTCTTATCAACTCGCGTGATTGTGATGTCATCACAACCCGGACGATTTATCTCAGAACACACTATTGATTTTCCGTTTCCGCGCCAGCCTGATATTCGTTACAGCGCCGAATTTGCGGAATTATGTGGTCGCATTAGCCACGACCTCAAGTTGGCCCACTCATGAAACTCTTTGGACGACTGACACAGAATCGCCGAGCCCCAAACGTATTCTTGCCACTCACGACATTCGTCGTATTCCTTTCAATTTGGTATACCTACGCCAAGCTTCATTACGACAATCCTGTCCAACGACGCAACGCTCTCCCGTATCCACACGAAATTGTCACCGATGGTTTTTTTCCTCTCAATGACAAGGTCAACGGATTACGACCAATCCTTGGATACATGTGGCCGACGGTCAAGGTCACTCTGCTCGGACTTCTGATTGCCGTCGCGCTCGGAGTGTTCATCGCGGTTCTCATGAATCTTTCCAAGGGAATTGAAAAGTCACTTTTTCCGTACGCCGTCATTTTGCAAACAGTCCCTATTTTGGCCGTCACCCCACTACTGACCGAATTGTTTGGCGAAGAACTGGGCGTACGGCTCGTGGTCACTGTTTTGGTTGCGATCTTCCCCGTTATTACGAACATGCTCTTCGGACTTCAATCAACCGACCGGGCCTTGCATGATCTATTCACCTTGAATCAAGCCAGTCGCTGGACCCGTTTGGTCAAACTCGAGTTTCCAAGTGCATTGCCGTCTCTCATGACAGGAATCCGAATCGCTTCAGGAAGTGCAGTCATAGGTTCGGTTGTTGCCGATTTCTTTTTTGCAAAAGGCGAAAAGGGAATTGGGTATTACATCCGTACACGCCAGCAACAATCTATTCAACGTCCCGAAATGTTTGCGGGGACGATCATGGCTTCACTCTTTGGAATATTGATGTTCGTTGTCATTGGCTGGATCACAACACGAGCCATTCGAAATTGGCATGACTCCAACTTGGCTCAATAACAATCCTCATTTAAAGTTGCCACAACGCTCAAAGGGAATTCATGAAAATTCGCACAATCGCCACCGCAGTATCAATCATCGGCCTGTCGTCTCTCTTGGTTGCTTGCGGATCCGATAATGGTTCGAGTGGTTCGCCGAGCAATGACGGACCTTGCCCGAGCAAGTTGACTATCCAAACTGACTGGTTCCCCGAACTTGAACACGGCGGGGTGTACCAACTGATCGGAGCCAACGGAACTGCCAGCAAAGATTCCATGTCATATTCCGGCACGGTGCAGTCGGACTATGCGGTTGGCGGATTACAAGAAGTCGAAATCCTGGCCAGAAACGCCGATATGCGCAATAGCGCAGTTCTTGTCAATGGCAAAGCCGACATGGCGTTCATCAGCGTTGCCGACATCATCAAAGATTCCGCAGCACTTCCACTTGTCGCAGTCGCCAAGACTCTCGACAAAGATCCCATCATGGTGATGTGGGATCCCGCACAATTTGACGTGCAGAAACCCGAAGACCTTGCCACAACCGGAGCAAGTTACATTCACTTCCCCGGCCTTGCCTACATTGACTACTTCATTGAGAAGGGCTACATCACTGCCGATCAAAGTGATCCCAGTTATAACGGTTCTGATGCTGCATGGGTTGCCGCATCAGGCAAATTGCTCCAACAAGGTTTTGCAACCAACGAAATTTATAAATACGAAAACGACATTCCATGGAAAGATGGCGCACCATCAGATGTGTCGTTCTTTACGGTCGGCCAACTTGGCTACGACAACTATCCGTCTTCCATCACGATGTTGCAAAGTCGAGTGACCGAACTTGATGAGTGTCTCAAACTCTTCATTCCCAAAATGGCACAGGCCTGGGTTGATTACTACAGCGACCCGACTCCAGTCACTGACTCAATGATTGAGATCAATAACACATACGACGGTTTCTGGCGATTGAGCCCTGAGCTGAATTCATTCGGGCTTGATTTACTTGACGAACTAGAAATCGGGGAAAATAGTCCCGACGGAACCTACTGCTCATTCGACGAAGCAAAGGTTCAGAAGTTATACGACATCTTGCAACCGATCTATGCGGCGCAAGGCGTCGAAATCACTGATGACGTGACGACTGTTTACAACAACAGCTACTGCGCCGGTGCTCCGGGTCGCTGATCACGACATACGATCAAAAACTCAGGCGTCTTTAACATGCCCGTCACGTTGAATGAACGGGTCTTTGTCGCTCCACGGGAAGTTAATCCAGAGGTCAGTCTTCTTCCATGCGTAGTCGGCTTGAACTACTGAATGCGACTTTTCATAAAGAACAGCGGTGCGCACTTCTCCAACTTTTCCTTCACAGAATTTCTGCACACTGCGCAACGTATGCCCAGTATCGGCGACATCATCGGCGATCAAAATCTTGGCGTCACCGAGGTCAACAAAATCAGGAGCCGGCGGCAAAATACGCGGCACTTCAAGTCGCTCATCAACTCCGGTGTAGAACTCGACATTCATGGTGTAGACGTTCTTCACTGCAAGTGAATAGCCAAGTGCACCACCAATCAAGAGTCCGCCGCGAGCAATCGACAAAATCATGTCGGGGTCATAACCGTCTTCGGCGACTATTTGCGCCAAAGCTCGTGAGGCCTCGCCGAAGATTTCCCATGTCATGATCTCGCGTTCGTTACTCACAAGTGTCCCTTCAACAAACTCAGAGCCAGACGCCCTTCGTTACTCACAAATTTCGTTACGACCAAATGTAGACGCTCAAGCCTCGCCCGACCCCATTGCCCAACTGAACAAGTTGTAAAGACGATTCATCGTTCGCCCGACCCCACCAGTTATTCGACGGTAATGCCGTGCAAGGAGTCATCTGGGGGCGGGACTTGCGGATCCATTTCCTGCAAAGCATTCAAGATGATCTTGGCCACCACTAAATCGCGCGACCACTTCACGTCAGCCGGCACGACGTACCAAGGAGCGTACGGACGTGATGTTTCGCGGAGTACATCCTCGTAAGCATTTTCATACAAAGGCCAAATCTTGCGGTCAGATAAGTCGCTGGGGTCGTGCTTCCAACTGCTTTCAGGATTGTCAATTCGTTTTTGTAAGCGTTGCCGCTGAACGTCGTGGGACACATGTAAATAAAACTTGATGACCCGCGTTCCTTCGTCGACCAACATGTGCTCGAAGTCGCGAACATGGCGGTATCGACGCGACCAAGTGTCTTCGTCGACCAAATTCTTCACTCTCGGAACCAAGATGTCTTCATAATGGCTGCGATTCCAAACACCGACCTCGCCTTTGGCGGGACATGCAGCGTGACAACGCCACAAGTAGTCATGCATCCGCTCAGTTCCCGCCGGAACTTTAAAACTGGTCACTTGCACGCCCGCTGGGTTCATACCCGTCATGACATGGCGAACGAGTCCGTCTTTTCCTGAAGCGTCACGACCCTGCAGAACGATCAACAAACTCTGTTTGGCTTCGGCCATCAGACGATGTTGCTCAAAGGCCATCAGCGCGATCGTTTTGGCCAATTCACCTTTGGCCGAGTCTTTATCCCAACCCAATGTGTCATCAGTGGGGATTGACTTCAACGACAACGGCTTGCCGGCGGGTACAAGAAATTTACGCATCAACTTGTCGGGCATTGGTTCTCCAACGATCATCTCTATGTCCACCAGTCCACCTTCGGTGAACATGCCTACCGTAATTGCTCGAAGGGGCAATGTCGGCAACCACTCGCACAGCAGTAGGCCCGATCGGCCAAAAACTTCGCGGTAAAGACCGAGTACCCGCTCACCGGGTCGCGATAAGACGGGCGCTTACGACTGATTGCGTCGCGATGCAGCGACATAATCGCCACAAAATGAGGATGGTCGGCGTTCAATCGACGATCGAGGGGCACCTCAATGCCATTTAGCCTTAAATTCGCCGGTTCACTCATGATATCATTGTGATCGTTCAACGGGGCGAAGAACCGATTGATCCATAACAAAATCAAAAAGATAATTCGTATCAATGGCCCAAGTGCGTTACTATCGTCACATCGGAGACCGCGGTACGGGTCTGCCGATTTGCCACAAGGCACCATAAACAAGGGGGAAACTTGAACATATATGGTCAGTCCAGTCGGCGCACCCGCCGAATTCTCGGAGTTACTTTGGTCAGCTTGCTGTCCTTTGCCGCAGCTTGCGGCGGAGGTTCATCGAGCGACGACACCAGTGCTCCATCCGAAAGCGAAGCACCAGCAACATCAGATGCTCCAGTCGATGAAACACCGGTAGCCGGCGGAACCTTACGCGTTGGTCTTGAAGCCGACGTTGATGGTCTTGACCCGACTGCCTCAGCCCTGGCTGTCGCAGGTCTCACAATGGCCTCCGCGGTTTTCGATCCTTTGTTCACCTTCAACCAGGCTGGCGACGCCGTGGCGTACTTGGCCGAGTCAATTGAACCTTCGGCCGACTTCATGGTGTGGACAATGACATTGCGCTCTGGCGTGCTCTTCCACGATGGAACACCACTTACCACTGACGCGGTCATCAAGCAGTTCGAAATCACTCGTAACGACCCACTCGTCGGATTGGCAGTACGCCCGTACTACCCCGAGACCGGCGCCGTTGTGAAGATTGATGATTTAACAATGGAGTTCCACCCACTTGAAGCGAGCCAATTCTTCCCAACAGCATTGACCGCTCAATTGGGATACATCGCTTCACCCACTTGGCTTGACGCAGTTGCCGCTGACGCGACTCTGGCGCAAGCGCCCGTTGGTACTGGACCTTTCAAGTTTGACAGTCGTACCGAAGACTCAGTAACCAAGTTCGTTCGCAACGACGCTTGGTGGGGTACCGACATCATCGGACCGGTCTACCTTGACGCTGTTGAGTTCTACCCAGTTCCCGATCCGAGCACTCGTACCGAACTGTTGCAGAACGGCGACTTGGATATCATCCACACCACTGACACCGATCAGTTCCCGACGTACCGCGACGACCCGACCCTCACACTCGACATTGACGAAGACGGCGAAGAGTACTTCTTGATGATCAACACCGCCAAGGCGCCGTTTGACGACATTCGTGTTCGCCAGGCTCTTGCATTGGCCACCGATCGCCAGGGTTACTACGACTTGTTCAATGCTGGTGAGGGCAGCATGGCTGACCAGATGTTTACGCCAGACAGCCCGAACTACAACCCCGACGTCAAGCAAGACGGCAATGACCCCGCGGCTGCCGCAGTTCTCGTTGCTGAATACTGTGGCGAAAGCCCAGTTGATGCCGACGGCAAAGAATTGTGCACCGACGGAAAAGTCAACATGGAATACCAGTGGTCTGGCCCGTCAGTGTTGGCGACTCGAATTGCCGAATTCTACAACGAAGGTTGGAGCGAGTCATTCAACGTCACCTTTGATGAGCTGTCACAGGCTGACCACATTCAAGAAGCAGCACTTGGTATCTACAACGTGGTGGGCTGGCGTCAATTCGGTGCCGAAAACCCCGGCGATGACCGTGTCTGGCTCGAATGCCGCAATATCGGTGGTATTTCTCTCAACTGGCCGCGCTATTGCAACGAAGACCGCGACGCACTGATCAAAGAGATCGCTAATCCAGCGACACCTGAAGCGCGTACTGCATCCTTGCAGCAGTTAGTCCAGAACATGCATGATGCCTACTCCTACATTTTCATGACCCATTCATCTTGGGCCATCATTCAGTCGGACAAAGTTCATGGAAGTTGCGATCGTGTTGGACCCGATGGGGATCCATTGGTGTGCTCGACTAACGGTCGCATGTACTTCTCATCAATGTGGCTCAGTAGCTGAGTCTTTGATCCGACCTTTCAAGGATTACATTTAAAAGATGCGTTACTACGTTCAAAGGGTCGCCTTAGCCATTCTTCTCCTCTTAGCTGTGAGCATGCTCACCTTTGGGGCGTTGAATGTCTTGGGCGACCCTTTGTTCAATATTCTTGGTCCAGTCGCTGGGGACGTCAATAACCCCGAAAGCGTCGAAATGATTAACGCCGCTAAACGCGAGTTCAATCTTGATCGATCTCTACCGGTTCGTTATGGGCTATGGGTCAGCGATTTTGTCCAAGGCGATTTCGGTGTCACGTTTAGTTCCACTGGGCAACCACCGGTTTCGGGTGTCATCAGCGAACGACTCCCCCGAACAATCTCTTTGGTTGTGTTGGCCCAATTATTCGCCATCCTTGTCTCAATTCCGTGGGCACTCATCACTGCTTCGCGGGCCGGAAAAGTGAGTGACCGAATTTCAACGATCAATGCTTTTTTCTTGGTAGCAATGCCCAACTTCGCTATCGCCGTGATTTTGAAATTCGTTTTCAGTATCAAACTTGGTTGGATGCCTTTGACATATACGGCCGACGATCCGTTGAGGAGCCGGCTTTTTCAAATGGTGCTGCCAGCGCTCACGATTGGCTTACCGGTCGCCGCCGTGTACCAACGACTTCTCCGCACCGATCTCATCACGACTTTGCAACAAGACTTCATTCTTTTAGCTCGTACTAAGGGCTTGTCGAAGTGGCGCATCCTTTTTGTTCATGCTTTGCGCCCTTCATTGTTCTCATTCATTACCGTGGTCGGCTTAAACACCGGAGCGTTGATCGGTGGATCAATTGTTTCCGAAACTGTTTTCCGTATCCCAGGCATCGGCTCGACTCTTGTTGAATCAGTGCTTCGCAATGACTTCCCGGTCGTCTTGGCAATTGTGATGATCGTCGCATCGTCTTTCGTCATCATCAACTTGCTCGTTGATTTCGCTTACACCCTGATCGATCCGAGAGTCCGTCGATGAGCACCAACCCCAATCCCGCTACCCCGATGAACTCTGACGAAACGATTGTCAAAAAGAAGCTCGGTGTTGGCTTTTGGCTCTGCGTTGCATGGCTTGGGCTCATGGCTTTTATCGCCCTGTTCACGCCGCTCTTGCCGCTGAAGAGCCCGACTCAGAATTTTCTCGATACTGCTAACGGTCGCCCACCCTATTCTCCATCGTGGAAACATTGGTTTGGCACCGACAAAGATGCCCGCGATGTCTTTGCCCGCACTTTGCACGGAGCGCGCATTTCTCTCGCTGTTGGTTTCGCGGCTATCAGCGCCGGATTTTTAGTCGGTGGCACGGTTGGCTTGATCTCGGGCTACTTCAAAGGCTGGATTGATCGCGTCAGTTCATTTGTTTTTATTGTCTTGCTCTCGTTCCCATCTCTTGTGTTGGCAATCTTGCTCACATCACTCATTGAGCGAAGTCTGCTTACGATCTCCCTCGTTCTTGGTCTCTTGAGTATCGCCCCGGTGGGCCGACTGGCACGAGCCGCTACTTTGCAGTTCGCCGATCGAGAATTCGTACTGGCCGCACGTCAGATCGGCGCGACCAATCGCCGCATCATCATCAAAGAAATTCTTCCCAACGTCGCCATCCCCATGTCATCGTTGGCCTTGCTTGGTATGGCGGTCGCAGTGGTCGCCGAAGGCGGATTGTCTTTCCTCGGTCTCTCGGTTGAAAAGGGAATTACGTGGGGCGGTTTGATTCAACTTGGTTCAGAGTCCTCCAGAACTCTTGAGGAAGCCCCTTGGATCGCCTTCTTCCCCATCTTGATGTTGTTCTTAACCGTATTGTCTTTGAACTTTGCTGGCGACCGCGTGCGCAACTACTTCGATGTTAAGGAGACCACGCTATGAACCCGCTTGACATCGTCCGATCTGAAGCTGAACCACTTGTTGAAACAGTCGAGATCAAAACACATTTCAAAACTCCTCGAGGTATCGCTCGCGCCGTTGACGGAGTGTCCATCCAGATTCGCCGCGGGCAATCACTTGGTGTCGTCGGAGAATCAGGATCAGGCAAGACCGTTTTATCACGCTCAATCATGGGTCTACTGCCCCGCAATGGCGTCATTCGCGAAGGATCCGTTCGTTATCAGGGTCAAGAAATTGGCAACCGTACTCCCAAAGAAATGCGCAGTGTTTGGGGTCGCGAAATGGCGATGATCTTTCAAGACCCCATGACCTCGTTGAACCCGGTGATGAAAGTAGGCAAACAAATCACCGAGTCCCTTCGCTTGCATCTAGGAATGTCGGCATCTGAGGCGATGACTATCGCCGAAAAACTCTTTCGCGATGTCCGAATTCCCGAGCCGACTCGCCGGTTAAATCAGTACCCTCACGAGCTTTCTGGCGGAATGCGTCAGCGTGTGATGATCGCTATTGCCATGGCTTGTGGCCCCAACATGTTGTTCGCCGACGAGCCCACGACTGCTCTTGACGTCACCGTGCAAGCGCAAATTCTTGAACTCATCAGCGAGCAAAAACGCGATCGCAACATGTCACTTTTGCTCGTCACCCACAACCTCGGCGTTGTCGCTGGGTATACCGACGAGATCGCTGTGATGTACGGCGGCAAAGTTGTCGAAAAGGCCCCAACCAAGACGTTGTTTGCTGACACTAAGATGCCGTATACCGAAGCACTGTTGCGCAGTATCCCACGTCTTGATCAGCCATCGCATTCACGATTGGCAACCATCCCTGGTCGACCCCCAGACATCGTTCATCCGCCCAAGGGATGTCGATTCGCACCGCGTTGTGCATATGTGCGCGATCTGTGTCTTCATGAAGAACCAGAACTTCAGCAGGCATCTACGCCAGATCACACGTATCGCTGTTTCTATCCGGTCGGATCACCCGAATATCTTGAGCGCAAAGTAGAACTCACTCGCAAGGGCGAACTCGTTTCAACAGGAGACTTGAGCTGATGGCTGGCACAGGCAAAGCACATCTGCGCAACACCGATGACGTTCTCTTGCGCGTCGAAGACCTAGTTGTTGAATTCCCCATCGGTCGTACTGGCTTAAAGGTCAATGCGGTGAGTGGAATCTCTTTTGATGTTCTCAAAGGCGAAACCCTCGGCATCGTGGGCGAATCTGGTTGCGGAAAGAGCACAACCGGACGAGCAATCATGCAGCTCCCGAGTCCGACATCGGGTTCAATTGTCTTCAATGGCACCGACCTCACTGCTTTGTCGGGCGAAGCAATGCGCGAGGCTCGAACCAAAATCCAAATGATCTTCCAAGATCCAATCTCGTCTTTGAACCCGCGGCGCAACGTGCGCGACATCGTGCTTGAACCACTTTCAATCTGGAATCGTGGAACCAAGGCTGAGCAACTCGCAACAGTTGACAAGATTCTTGAACACGTTGGTATTGATCCTGAACGCGCTGCCGAAAGTAAACCACACCAATTCTCAGGTGGTCAGTGTCAGCGCATTTCAATCGCCCGATCATTGGTATTGAATCCGCAAATGATCATTTGTGACGAACCAGTGTCGGCCCTCGACGTCAGCGTTCAAGCGCAAGTGGTCAACCTGTTGGAAGATCTCAAAAAGGAATTCGGTCTCACCCTCATTTTCATTGCTCACGACTTAGCTGTCGTCAAGAACATCAGCGATCGCATTGCTGTGATGTACCTCGGGAAAATTTGCGAAGTGTCAGGCAGCGAAGATCTTTATCGCAATCCTGCTCACCCCTACACCGATGTCTTGTTGTCGGCGATTCCGGTTCCCGACCCAACCGTCGCAGTCAAGAAAATCAGCGTCGAGGGCGAACCCCCCTCGCCAGTTTCACCACCAACTGGATGCCGCTTCAACACCCGTTGCCCCAATGCCTCTGATCGTTGCCGAAGCGAAGAGCCCACATTGCGCGAGATTGAGCCAAGTCACTTCGTGGCTTGTCACCATCCACTCTTTGGTGGCGACGCACCAGTAACCGTTCGCAGCAACTAAAACTTATCGACTTACTTGTTGAGGTAATTCGGCGGGCGCTTTTCCATAAAGGCCATCATTGCCTCACGAGCATCTTCAGTACGACTGGCCATGATCTGCTGACGATTTTCTAAATCAATCGCCGACTGCATCGCCGGAACTTCGAGAGCCGTCCACATCGCCTCTTTTGTCAGGGCAACACCAAATGGCGTGTTCAGCATGATCTGCTCGGCTTTTGCGAGAGCAACCTGTTCAAGATCATCATCAGCGACGCGGTCAACAATTAATCCAATGCGATATGCCTCGGCCGAGTCAATCACTCGACCCGTCAGCATCATTTCTTGGGCTCGAGCGACACCAACAATGCGTGGCAATAACCACGAGGTACCGATATCGCATGCCGAGAAGCCCACGCGGATGAACGCCACGTTGAACTTCGACGATTCGGACCCGATTCGGATATCGCTGCCCAGCACCAAAGCCAATCCTCCACCAGCCGCTGCTCCGTTGACCGCCGAAATAATGGGTTGCGGGATTGAACGCATATGCGACATCAGACTGGCGATGTGTTTTTGCACGGCAAACGACCGCTGTACTGCACCCATGTCGTCGGTGTGCGGAGCATTTCCGTAACCAGTGAGATCTAAACCGGCACAAAAACCGCGCCCCGCCCCAGTCAAAATGACAACCCGGCATTCTGCGTCAATGGCGATCTGATTCAGGATCTGATGAAGACCCTCGACGAGTTCTGTGGTCATGGCATTGAGCCGCTCAGGCCGATTCAATCGAACCACAGTGACACCAGATGACGGTCGTTCAAGAACTATGGCTGGGGTTGGTGACTGGGCAGGGCTCATACAGTCATTCTGCCGACTCAAGCCATCTCACCACTAGTCCTGAGTGCCTGAGTGCCCCGTGTTAGCGTCGGGATGTGCTGCAATCAGCACTTGCCTATGTCTGACACCGCAACGTACGAAACTCAAAATTCCGATTCGTCATTCATGTGGCGGCTGGCTTTAAAACACGCCGCAGTGGCGTACCTCGTGTCACGTCTAGCGATCATGGTCGGGGCCGCCATTGTTGCGGCTGAACTGCGTGCAGACGAGAACAAAATCAAAGAACGCCTCGTCTGGGGCTTTCTTGGAAAAGTAGATCCGCACGCGCGATCTGGGTCGCTACCGAAATCAGCCGGATCGATGATCCTTGATGTACTGACGTCTTGGGACGGTATTTGGTACATGCGCATCGTTCGGTATGGCTACCCCACATACGTTCCACCGAACATCACGTATGACGACACACAATCGCGCCTCGCCTTCTTCCCCACCTATCCCCACTTAGTACGAATCGTCGATGCAGTTCTTCCAGGTGGCGACACCCTTGCCGCACTCTTCTTGAACTTTTCATTAGGCGCGGGCTTTATTGTTTTAGTTGGTTTACTAGCTCGCTCATGGTTCGGAATCGCTGTTGCCAAACGGGCGATGATGCTGTGTGCTTTGTTCCCCGGAAGTTTCGTTTTGTCATTCGCATACAGCGAGGCACTACTGATTTTTCTTGCTGCTGCATGTTTACTCTTGCTCCAGAAAGAAAAATGGCTATTGGCAGGAGCTGTTGCACTGCTTGCAACGGCAACTCGACCAAATGGAATTGCGGTCATTGCGGCTTGCGCTGTGGCGGCTTATTTAGCGTGGCGACAAACCAAGTCCCTGAAACCATTTATTGCGCCATTGTTGTCGCCCATTGGTTTCATCGGATACCAATTGTGGATCAACAATCATGCTGGCGAATCAGGTGTCTGGTTCAGAGTTCAAGGTGAAGCCTGGAAAGAAGGCGCAAGTTTTGGACTCACAGCCATCCGGCGAACCCTTGAGGCATTTACTCAACCACTCACTTCCCCGACCGACCTGATTACCGCGGCTTCATTTGTCTTGACGCTCTTTTTGTTGTGGTTGGTATGGAAGAGACATCACATTCCACTACCAGCACTTGCCTACAGCATCATCATCGTCGCCTTGATGTTGTTACCCGCCACCGTGACAGCGCGTCCAAGGTTCTTGTTTACCGCGTTTCCACTTTTCATTGCGGCAGCAGTATGGCTTGACCAACCCAAGCGCAAGGAATGGTGGCCGTACCTTGTTGGTTTCTTCATGTGCGGTCTCACTGCTTTGACGGCCCTATACGGTGTTTACGGGGCGATTCCGTGAGTCAATGGCTGCGTCGTCGTTACGACGTCTGCATCATCGCTCTGCTCGCTTATATCCCGCTACTGCTTTCCGCTCCAGGGAAATTGCCAGCCGACACCAAGTTGTATTTGTACCTCAATCCCGGGCGACTGCTCAGTGATGCCGCCTGGACATGGGATACCGGCCAATTAGGCGGATGGGTACCTCACCAGAATGTGGGTTACTTGTGGCCGACTGGTCCGTGGTTTGCCTTCTTTGAGTGGCTCAACGTGCCCGATTGGATCGCTCATCGTCTATGGCTCGGTTCACTGCTTATCATCGCCGGACTTGGTGCACGTTGGCTCGCAAAAATTCTTGACCTTCCCGTCAACTCTGCATTCATTGCCGGTGTTGCTTTTCAACTTTCACCGTACGTGCTGCCGTACATATCGCGCACATCAGCGCTGTTACTACCTTGGGCGTTACTCCCTTGGATTGTTGGGCTCACACTCAAAATCATCCGTGAACCAAAGCTGAAATACTTCGCGGTTTTCGGATTGATCATCATGTCATCTGGCGGGTTGAATGCCACCGCACTTCTCATGATCGCTCCAGCACCAGTTGTCTGGCTGATCGACGCATGGAGTTCACGCAAGATCTCTTTCAGACGAGCGTTATCACTCACCGGACTTCTTGGTCTGATTTCTTTGATCATGAGTGCATGGTGGGCTGCAGGCTTATCCGTTCAAGGAAAATACGGTGCTTCTGTTCTTTCGTATAGCGAAGCCCTTCAGTCAACCTCGGCCACGTCAACTGCAACCGAAGCACTTCGCAGTCTCGGTTACTGGCTGTTCTACGATCGCAACGAAGTGACGGCGCTGACATCTGCATCAACGCCGTATCAAAACAATCTGCTGGTCATCGCTGTCGGAATATGTCTGGTGATCGCTGGCGTGATTGGTCTTTTCAGTGACCACAAACTGAAGCGACCTCTCAGCATGATGCTTTTCGTTGGCGTCGTTTTATCGGTTGGCGCATACCCCTCAGATTCGCCTTCACCGTTGTGGTCGTACTTTGCTGACAATCCCAAGAGTGCCATCAGTTTGGCGTTGCGATCATCATCACGAGCTGTGCCGTTGATTGCATTGGCTCTCGCCATTGGCCTTGGAATCTTTGCTGTAAAGGCGACGAGCTACTTGTCGCAACGCTCACCAAGAATGCGCCATCTTGTCGTCCCCGTGACTTTTCTCTTTATCTGTCTCAATGTGCCAGCTCTTTTTGGCGGCCGTTACATCGACCCCGCCATATCACGACCCGAAAATTTGCCGACTGCTTGGACCCAAGCCGCTGCATTACTTGATCAACGCTTTGACGAGGGTCACACTGGCTCGGTCTTAATACTTCCCGGCATCGAATCCGCGGCCTACCGATGGGGCTATCCGGTTGATCCGATCCTGCCAGGAATCACGAAGAAACCGTTGATCACTCGTGATTGGTTGCCCTTAGGAAGCGCACCTTTCATGGACTTGTTGTACGCGCTCGACGACTCATTTCAAAATGGCACCGCCGACGCCAACAGCATTGCCCCCATTGCACGTTTACTTGGCGCCGACACCGTCATGGTCGTGAATTCGTATCAGTACGAGCGATTCGGTGTCCAGCGACCAGAGCGGTCGGCTTCTCTCGTTGCTTCAGCGCCAGGTCTCACCCCTATCGGGAACTTTGGTGAGCCATCTATCAACCTTGCTGAAGATTATGAAACAAATGATTTGCAGGATTTTCCTCCGACGGCATTACCCGAAATCTCCTTATACGAAGTCATTGATGCAACTCCTGGCGCACGCATCACCAATAACCCCATCGTTGTTTCAGCTGATGGATCTGGAATGGTTGATCTCGCGGCAGCGGGGCTCATTGATGGAAAGAGTTCAATACTTGCTTCGGGCGCGCTGGATGAACCGTCTCTACAGCAGGCCGTACAGAATGCTCCTGAAGTGATTGTGACCGACAGCAATCGCAAACGCGCTCACCAATGGCGCGGTTCACAAGAGGTGTGGGGCGCAACCGAAGGTGTCGGACCTGTCACCGACTCATTTGATGCCTTCGATAATCGCTTACCCGTTTTCCCCCTAGCCGTCGATCGCTTAGAAACACAATCAATCGCCGAGAACTATTCGGGATCGATCATGACAGCAACCGCGTATGGCGCCCTGTTGTCGTACTTGCCCGAATATCGACCGTCTAACGCCAACGACGGGAACACCAATACTTCATGGTTGATTGGTTGGGGCGTTGATCCAACCGGCCAGATTTTGACCTACTCGAGCAACATTGGTCGCCCTCAAGTCGAGCACCTCGAACTCATTCCGGCGAAACTATCTTTCGAGCAACGACTGGTCACCGAAATTTCAGTCAGCGTTGAAGGTTCGCCATGGGCCACTCACGCGATTGATCCGAGCGCTTCAATGACTCGTATTGAGCTTGATCAACCGGCTCAGTCGGTCCGCATCAGAATTGACGGAGTGACCGAGGGCGACAATCAACTCCCCGTGGGTTGGGCCGAGGTGCTGCCGGCCGCCTTCCAACGCTCCGAAGAAATCACCGTGCCAAGCGATGCAACGATGCTCGTCAAACCGACCACACCTGTTTCATTTGTCTTTACTCGATTGCGCGCCGACCCGTACGATCCACGACGACAAGACCCTGAGCTTTCAATCAACAGAAATTTCTTCGTCACCAACCGTGGCAGTTTCACAATCAGAGCTAAAGCCACCACGACTGGCAACGCTGTCGTCAGTTCAACGTGCCGAGATGACCTACTTACTATTGACTACCTGAAGATATTGACAAAGGTAACGCAAGTTCAAGGCTCTACCGTCACCATTGAATCTTGTGAAGTATTCACCTCTGGACGCGGTCTGCGCAACATTCAAACCCCAACAGATTCACCAATCATCATTAACCAGTTAGTACTGCGCTCAACACGCGCCACAGAAGCTTCGCTTTCAATCACCGTCCCAACGAGTGACACACGCTCTCAACGCACAACTTCGATTAATTCGTGCACTAGCGGTTGTTGGCTTGAATTAGCCGACGGCTGGAACACCGGATGGAAGGCCTCGCTGTCTGGCGAAACCCTTGCCGACCCCGTTGCTAGCGCAGGTGGACGCTTGCTCTGGAATCTTCCTGCGACCCCAGACAACACAAGATTTGAAACAACCTGGACTCCCCAATTACGCATGTGGGTCGGTATCTCGGTCACGTTGATCGGCTTGCTTATTGGCCTAGTGGTTCTTGCAGTGCCACGTTTACGACGACGTACCTTTAGCCCCGACTCTCAAGAGATGACTCAGCCAATTCTCGTTCATTCGGCTCTCACGGTGGTGACGTATGCCGCCGTCATCGGGACCATTGTGATTTCTCCGCTGTACGGGATCTTGGCGGGACTCATAGCCGCCACAACCTTCCGTTCGCGTTCGATACACAAGGCTGGGCTGGCACTCATCGCCCTCGGCATGCTGTTCCTGATCGCCCAACAAATTCGTACCGGCGCAGAGCCAAGTTTCGGCTGGCCCTCAGTCTTTCGCCGAGCGCATCGCCCAGTTTTGCTCGGCGTCGTCCTGATTTCACTGTCATCGTGGATATCTCCCCGACCCAAACAGAACGAACAAGCCGACCAAACCGCTAGCGTTTCTCCCTTGTGAGTACCAAAGTTCGCCCCTGCCTGAGCGTGGTTATCCCGTGCTACAACGAAGAAGCAACGATTCAATCACTCATCAACTTGGTCCTTGATTCAAAATGGGTCGCCGAGATAATCGTTGTTGATGATGGCTCCAAAGATCGTTCGCGTGAGATCTTGGCGAGCATCGACAATGCCAAGGTGCGCGTTGTGCTTCACGAAGTCAACAAAGGCAAGGGGGCTGCTCTTCGTACCGGCTTTCAGCACGCAACATCCGAATTCGTCATCGTGCAAGATGCCGACCTTGAATACGACCCCTCTGAATACCCCCTCGTTCTAGAACCACTTCTCGACGATCGAGCAGATGTCGTTTTTGGTTCACGCTTTTTAAGTGGCCGCCCACATCGCGTTCTCTATTTCTGGCACAGCCTTGGCAATAAATTCCTGACGTTGATGTCAAACATGTTTACCGACCTCAACCTCACCGACATGGAAACTTGTTACAAGTGCTTCCGACGCGAAGTGATTCAATCAATCACCATCGAAGAAGATCGATTCGGATTTGAACCAGAAATCACTGCCAAGCTGGCCAAATCCCGTGTCCGCATTTACGAAGTTGGCATCTCTTATTCGGGACGCACCTACGATGAAGGCAAGAAAATTGGCTGGCGCGATGGTGTTCGCGCCGTTTACTGCATTGTGCGCTACTCAAAAGTTGGCGACAAACTCGGTCCACTCCTGAAGCGTTAACTCTTTCGTTCGCGAGTTTTTACCTGCACAAAACTCTTTGCCTGATTCCAACGATGTGCGACACCCCATCGGGTGACCAGCAACATTGATTCAGCAATGATTCGTCCAGACATTTTTGAGGTTCCGTTTTCCCGATCAACGAAAAGAATGGGAACCTCGCTGATCTTCAGGCCACGCCGTGAAAGACGAACAACGAGTTCTGAAAGAAACGCATAGCCCTCAGCCTTCGTTGTCTCTGGCGCTATCGAGGCCAAAGCTGTTGCTCGGTAAGCACGAAATCCTGACGTGCAATCACGGACTTTCACCCCAAGAACTGAAGCTGTATACAAATTCCCCCAGCGCGACAGTAATCGGCGATGTAACGGCCAATTCTTGGTGCCACCACCATTCACGTAGCGCGAACCGATGACTGCATCAGATCCAGCTTCAATTGCCGCAAGCATCGCCGGAATGACGAGCGGATCGTGCGAGAAATCAACGTCCATCGAGACAACGACATCAACACCCTGTGAAATCACGTGAGCAAAACCTTGTCGATAGGCGCTTCCCAGACCCTGTTTCCCGGGTCGGTGCAACACCTCAATTCCGCCGAGTTCGGCCGCGCAACGCTCGGCGATCTCTCCAGTGCCATCAGGGCTGTTGTCGTCCACAACGTAGAGACGACCGTCAGGAAGCACTGTTCGTAGCTGCGTCAGCAAACGAGCGATGTTTTCGCTTTCGTTATAAGTGGGCAAAACAACAGCAACAAGCACGAATGACTACTTTAGTGATTCGACAAGCACTCCAGGTGCCACTGAGTACATCGCCACAGGTTGACCCAAAGAAATAAACTTTCGAACCACCGTTGCAATCTCGTCTGGAAGAGGAGGTTCGGCAAATATCAACGACGCACCAGGTATCTCGAGTGCCGCCACCAGATCATCGCGCCCTGCTTCTGTCAACATCGCAGAAACATCAATCAGCAACTGTTGAGCCAATACTTCTTCAGATTCAGTTCGTGGATTCGCCTCTCCGAGTTTCGTCAAAACTGGATCAGCATCAGCGCGCTTGATGGCTGGGCCGACGACAACCCACAGAACGGTGTCAACGTTGCTCTCTTCGCGCACTCGATGCGGAAGACCTGCTGCTGAGCGAAAGAACTCAACGCCGACATCAAAGCCCTGACGTTCAAGTTCAAGAACTGATCCGAACCCAGTTGCGTCCAATGTGTACGGGTCGTACATCTTCAACAAGTATCGATCGTCGTGATTCAAACTCGGAATGACTTCAGGAATCAGATCAGCCAATATTCGTGATTCAGTCTTACCTGGCATCTTGACTCGGTCGGCAGTTTGAACAGCGCTCACGAGCACCACTCCCACCAAGATCAGCGATACACCTATGCCAATCGTTTGTAACGACATGCGCGAAACACGAACCTTCTCAAGCAGTCCGTATGTGCGCACAAGAAAGAAGATAGAAGTGATTGCCGTCAATACTGAGAGAATCCAAAACCACCGCACGGTGTATTCGTAATAGGGTCCGAAGATTCGCAGAATTGAGAACGCTCCCAGCAGCACCAGTCCCGCCATCATGATCTGCCATCGCAACATCGCAGATTGTTTAGTCTGCTTCAGTTTCCAAGTAGCCCATGCCCATAAAGCAATGAGCAAGAAGAAGCCGATGTACCTCGCCCAACCTTCAGCTGGGGCCTGCGCACCTGGACCTGTTAACCACAGCCCAAAAAGATTGAACTGTGTCGCAATGATCTTCGCTCCCTGGGCAACTCCCATAGCTGGCTCAGACGGGCTCACGAAATGTTCCCACAATATTGTGAGGTTGCCTGGCTGACGACGCAGTTGGTCGATCAGAACGGGCAACCAGGACATGGACAATGCGATGACCCCAAAGATCAATCCCCGTCTGATTCTGCTCAGTGGTTGATGAGCACTCAAGTCTTGTGAACGATATTCATCACGAACCCAAACGACGACAGTGGCGGATAAGGCACCGACGACTAACACCGCATAACCCGCATGGCATTGAATGCAATAGCTACCGACAATGATCGCGCCAACCAGTGCCCACTGTTTTTGTCTTGCATTGCCTATGGGTGCGACCACTTCTCCCACCAAAAAAATAAAGATCATGAACGGCAAGATCGCGAGCCATGGATTCCATGGTTCGATCATGAAATCAGGACCTGAAGCACGTATGACCAACAGCGCCGCCAATGCTGTCAGTACTGCCAACAAGCGCCCGCCTCGATGCAGGGCTAGCCGCACCGCCAAAATCACCGACACGACATGCACGCTGGCCGCAGCAGCCAGCAGAGCGTGACTGCTTCGTCCACCCAACAGGTAAACGGGCAACATCGCGACCCACAAACCTGGTCCTGGGTGCGAACCTTGCAACCCAGCGTCGCTCACGATCCGACCAGCAGCCCCTACTAACGGTGGATTGCTCAGAAAGCCCCGCATATGTAATTCGGCTTGAGCCATATCTCCTGCTGGAAACCACGCGTCGCCACTCAATAACGCCACGACCGCAACAATGATCGGCGTCACCGCCAACATCGAAACGACAACGACGAAAAGCCACATTGAACGGCGGGGCGTGGACATCAACTTCTTTGGCAAATTCATCATGTTGCTTTTTTCACCGTTGGCCTATTGAGCACTTGTTGATACAAGGGATGCAAAACCCCTGCCGCCAGAGCGTCCCATGTCAGTGTTCGGGCGCGCAGTTCAGCTTGCCGAGACAATGTCGCACGAAGCGAATCATCACGTAACACATCGGCGAGAACACGACCAAGATTCTCTAACGGAGCCAATAGCCCGGTCTCTCCGTCGAGCACCGAACAACGATGACCGCTGATGTCAGTCGCGACCGCTGGCGTACCGCAACCCGCCGCTTCGGTGAGAGCCAATCCCCAACCTTCAGCCAATGATGCGCTCGCGATCACCCAAGCCTGACGATAACAATCACGAAGTTCTTCTCTGCTGACTCGTCCGAGCAACGTCACCCACTCATGGGCATCATTACGATCGATCCATTCTGAAATTTTGGCGCGATCTGGCCCATCTCCGACCAATGTCAAAGTTGCTCCAGCAACGAATTGTCGAGTGATCTGTACTTGTTCCATGAGCTCGACAAATCTCTTGACCGGGGCTTGCCGTCCGACTGCCACAATGGACGGGTGCGTGGTCTTCGTTCCGCCCGCTGAGAAAAAATCATCAACCCCGACTGGCCCAGTCGTGACCAATTCGGCCTTCCAACCCAAATGAAGCAATTCTTCTCGGGTGTCTTCAGATGTCGTGACCGTCGGAGTTCGCCGATAAAACGGCGGAGCAAACTTCGTTTCTAATCCGCGACCAATTGCCGCAAGTGGCGGAGAGAACATCTGATTCCACATCGGACCGTGGACATGATGCAGGATCAAAATGCGGGGTCGCCGACACCACAACGGTGACATCCACGGAACACCATTCCAGATTTCAACAAGTGCGTCGTACTTGCCCATGCGACCAAAAACTTCGCTGAGCATTGTTCGTGGAAAAACCGACATGCGGCCCCCTCGACGAATAACGTCGTACCCACTTCTCGTCGACGTCGTGGGTTGACCCTGTGCATGAGACGTTCGATGCAACACTGACAGTCCCGCTTGTTGCCAACGCGTCATGAACTCATGGGCATGATCTTCAGATCCACCCGCTTCCGCATCATCAAAGTCGCGCCACGCCAAAACATGAATGCGCCTGACTCCGCATGCGATCATCTCGCTGGCCATCTCTGGCACAGATAATTCGGACATCACAAAACTTTCGCGACGATCATGCGCGCGACTCGTTGCTGGCCAGCCACTGTCAATCCCTCGGCATCTCGCACAGTCACATAGCCAATGCCGTTCTCGTCAGGCACACAGTCATCCCACCACAGACAATCAACGCGTTCATCTACCCCCGCCAACAGAGATGAGGGATCAACGACAACTTGGCCGAGTTCAACCAAGGCGCTCACAACAGGATCCGCTGCCTCGGTCAGCCCAGTCACAACAACCGAATGAGTGACGCTCAAACCT
>Ga0315909_10001915_pt1 | contig 27390 bp, 24 predicted proteins | sample LakEriMetagenome_11_FD_203527 | JGI IMG/M metagenome (GOLD analysis project Ga0315909, IMG submission 203527) | Freshwater fungal communities from buoy surface, Lake Erie, Ohio, United States - Buoy 2 MA125 | ecosystem: Environmental > Aquatic > Freshwater > Lake | place: USA: Lake Erie, Ohio... | reverse complement strand
CCCTTAGACGATAGGACCGTGAAAGCCACTTGTGAGATTCGAACTCACGACATTCACATTACAAATATGACGCACTGCCTCTGTGCTAAAGTGGCGAATTGAGTACACAACCAATTGTCCGACCTAGATTCGAACTAGGACAAAGAGAACCAGAACCTCTTGTGCTACCGTTACACAATCGGACAATAAATGCAATCTCATGACCGTTGCAAGTCCAACGGGCATTGAAGGGTAGTAGCCTCATGAGATTGCAAAAGCGTAGTGAGGGACTTGAACCCTTTCTCAATTGCAATGTACATTGCAATCCTAGATGAGCCTCCGAGTGCGCTACTCGACTGATACTACGCATGAAAGCGAACGATGGGATTCGAACCCACGACCATCGGTTTGGAAAACCGAGACTCTACCGCTGAGTTACATTCGCACCAAAGCGCGTGATTCGCAGAATTGCGCGCCCCTCTGCTATCGCTTGTGGGTAGGGTGGACAGACACCCTAGTTACTTACTTGCCCTTCTTCTTGCAGCAGTCAAGTTCGCGGCTGATCTCATCGATCTGGCGCTGAAGCCCATCGGTGACGCTGTCGATGTGGCGGTACATGCTGTCCCGCTCGTTGAAATCGACCTCATTGCTTCCCTTCGTGTAGAAGTAGATGGCAAGGGAGCCAAGACCGACGATGAGGCAGAAGTTCGCCTTCATCTGTGCATTCGCGATCTCAGGGAAGAGGAACGAGAAGGCAACAAAGCCGAGTGCGGACAGGACTGCAACGCTCTTGAACACGCTATTCTTGTCAAACATGTTACACAATCTCCATGGATCACATTGAGTACGAGCAAGAGACTGATCCAAGCCATCTCACTCACAATACGCCGTCTAGGATTCGAACCTAGTCTTACCTGGTTATAAATCAGGCTGAGGATGCCAAGACCTCCCACGGCGCGTTCTTGACTCCTTAACTATACGACATCATCGGTCGGTGTCAATGCATCCCATGAATGAATCTTTGAAACATCTGAAGAATCTTTCTTGAACAGAATCTTACCCTTCTTGTTGCTGACATGCCCATTCTCGTTCTTGTCGAGATAGTTGGACTTCTGCCGATCCTCATCATGCCCGAGTCGGTAGTTGATGCAATAGACATCAAGTTTGTTGGGATCTAAAGTTGCAATGATGGCTTTTGCCATCTTCGCGGCTTCTTCCTCAGTATAGGGAAGAGGAATGTCGATGTGAAGGCGAAACATTCAGACCACCTCCGTTGCGGGTGCAGTGGTTGTGGTGACTGTCTCTTCCTTCTCCTTTCCGTTGATCTCCCATATGTACGCAGGACCAGTCCAGTGGACATTCTTCAGACCGTTGTTCTCGTCAAAGATGTTTCCACGGATGTGATTGAGGGAGGGAGCCTTCCAACTCGCACTGCGGAAGATATCGCCGCTGCGCTTGTCGATGAAGCCCCATGCAGTCTTCTGCTTGGTGCCGTTGGGCGACTCGCTTGTAAGAACGACACGCACATACTTGTATCCCTCCTCGTAGGAGACCTCCCACACGCTCGTACCATGCGGGGTCTGAATGTTGGCGGTGTTCTCTGCCACGATCTGCTTGAGGGAACTCATGAAGGTTCCGAATGCTGCCACGAATGTATGATCTAGACTCATCTTCATTGTCATCTCCTTTAAATGCACGAACTTCCTATCTATGCTCTCTGCACGAAGACAAATATAGAATGTCCCCAAACGAAGTCAAGTAGTTTGTCAACAGATTCTTTGACGGTTGAAAGTTTCCTTTGATGAACTTGCTTGACTCCTGTTTCCTTGCGAGTATTCTTACATCGTCGTGTGCGAGAGAGCAGTCCAAAGTTTCTTTTGGATTCGAAAAGAATGTTACGGTGGAGTCTTCAATGCCCGATCTAGATAGTGTGTCCCAGTTGATCAGGGAATAAACTAAGATGATCCTGGAACCCGCGAAACATCAGAAGTTGATTTCCTTTGCCTATGAGAAGTGCATGGAGATTCCACGCCGCAAGAAGCATTGCAGCATCATCATGCACAAGAACAAGATTCTTGCCGTTGGCATCAATAGATTCAAGACGCACCCGCTTGCCGTCAAGCACGGCTACCTCTTCGGTGAAGTCCACTCCGAACTTGATGCCTTCCTCAAGTGTGATCGCAGGGATGGGCTTGAGTTGTGGAACTTTCGGTTCAACTCATTCGGTGAGATGCGTATGTCGCGTCCTTGCCCCAAGTGCATGCCTTGGTGCGGCAAGGTCTTTGATCGCATCTGCTACACGATGGACGATGGCATCCATGAGTTCGACATGGGCATCATCGCTGCTTCCTGAGCATCAGATGGCGGCAAGTCTCGCACCATTGAACATCGGTGACAGATCGATGCCCGTGGGTGTTCGCGCGCTGGCGGAAGCCATCACATTGCTTGTCGGGCTATTGTTGTTGATGATCACGGGAGCCTGACCACCACCCATCATTCCGTTTCTTGCTTGGTTGAGAGCAGCAGAAAGAGTTGTGACGAAATTTCCCGATCCATTTGGCTTGGCGTTTATCGAACCAGTTCCCATCTCGTTTTCTGTGCTTATTATTTCGCCACCCATTCCTGGACTATTCAACATGTCCAAGGTTGTACTAGGAATTTGTGCGGGCATTGGAGTTTTTAGTCCGTCAAGGGACATTGTTTGTTGTATCCCCGTTAGACTATCTTCACCAGGAACTATTACGCTGTCTGAAAATATACCATCGGAAATTACTGCACTTCCAGGCGTCACTCCATAATCTGTGACTACTCCATATGCATTTCTAAATTCTTTCATGAGACCCGAGAATGGAGTATATTGTCTTGAAATATAATAAAGGGCTTTCCCTACAGCGCGATGGAATCCTTTCCCGTCCGCTTCTTCCATCAGTTTGTCGGCTTGATCTCGTATGTAATTCCAGTTTCGCATAAATCTTTCACGCCTTGCACCTGAATCTATGTTGTTTCCAGTTTCATTCAATTCCCTGCTGAATTGACCCATGAGTATGTCCAGAGAACGCAGTTTTTGAATGAACGGCTTTCTTTCCTTTTCTGCGGCAAGCCCTTCTTCCCTACTCAAACCGCCCTCTTTATCTCGTTCAGCCTGTATAGCCCCCACCGCGTTGAGAAATTCTCCGAGCCTGTTAAATGTTTCGACTCCGAGTGTTTCTCCCGTCACTTCTCTGTATGCTTGCATTGATTTGAAAATTTCTGCTTCGCTTCTAGTTTCTCTATAAGGTGCAGATAGTCTTGGGCTTTTTGGATTTTTTACTTTCCCACCCTCAGTCGATGCGAAATATGCATTCGGATTTATAACATCTCCTTGTGCAGTCATACGAAACCCTGATGCTATTTCTTCGTCAGTTGTGCCAAGTTCCTGTGCGGTCGCTGCTCGTTTGGTTCCATCCTGGGCAGTTACGGTATACGCCCTTCCAATACCTGTTTGTGTTTCTTTGCCCTCGTCTTCAAAAAATCCCTCTATCCATTTGGTAATCAATAGTCCTGCGGCACCAACGAGTATTCCTCCGATTATCACGGGAAGTAAGGGTGTAATGAATCCGATTATCGCGGTACCAGCGGTTGCAAGAACTCCCATGAGTGGAGCGACAATGCCAGAGAGCATTCCGATGATTCCACCACCTCCACCAAATATGCCGAGCAGAGGACCAACTATGCCAAGCAATGAGTCTATCAATCCACCGCTCTTTGATCTGTCCCTTGATCCGAATGTCTTTGAGAATAGGTTGGTGAAGAAGCCTTCTTCCTTCTCCTGATCCCTGTCTTGATCGGCATCATCTGCCCGTTCCTGCTCTGCGGCTTCCTCTCTCCGCTGAAGTTTTTCGGAAGACTCATCTTGAATGTCATATGCTCCCTCTCCCGAAGATGCAATCGTGACATTGTCACTTCTGCCATACTCCCTTGATATGGGTCGGAATCTTTCTCTTCCTGCTGCATTACTCCCGAAACCAGACATCATGGCGAATGCAGCAGATTCCATTCCCTTGATGATTACAGGAACGCCATTTCTCCAATCCTGATCAAGAAGTTCCCATATTGAGGCAAGCGCACCAGCATCCTTTCGGCGCAGTTCCCTGTCCTCAAGTTCTCGCTTGGTGAGTTTTCTTCCTGACTCGTCTCTTCCTGTTCTCTCGTAGAGTTCTCTCTTCTTGAGTTCCATTCCCTCCCTGACGGAAGCCATGCCAGGAATACGGCGAAGAACCGTGGAATTCGCAATCTGATTACTGACGGCAGTAAACAAGCCTGCCTTTGTGGCAGTCTTGATCGCTTCCTTCATGGAAAAATCCTGATATTGCTGCATCTCTCTCGACCGCATTGTGCCTTGAAGGCTATTGGGTTGGTTTGGGGGTAGAGCCATGTCTTACTTCTTCTGCTGTTGCTGCTTCAATCGCTCATTCTCATCCTGTATGTGCTTCATGAGCATCGATACATAGATTTCTCTTTCCCACGGAATCATGTCTTCAAGGTCGCTCAGGGAATATTTGTGGTGCTGCATCATCGCAAAGTTGGTCTTGTACAGGTTTGCCAATGAATCATGACACAGCATCACATAAAAAAATCTTGTAGACCCTTGAATGATATCTCATAGTCGTTCTGACAATTAACGCACTTGCAGTTCACGGTCTTCCTGAGTTGAGGAACCTCATTGTAGAACTTGACTATCTTCTCAAACTGAGCGGCATTTAGAGAGTCTATGAACTTTGCGATGTCCTCATCCGTGAAGTCCTTTCGGGTGTATGTGCCATTCTCATCAAAAACCATTTCGACGGAATCGGCAATGTACTTTATCATGCCGACTCCATCAAGACTGTCTATGTTCTGCACCGCATCGGTTACGCAAGGATAACGCATGACTACGCCAAGTTTGTCTGCAAGGACTATGTTCTTTGTATGGTTTGAAGAGAACTCGACATTGACTTCATCAAGATTGATCGTGATGTCGTTGGTGAACTGGCAGTTTGGGCATTTGGTCTTTGCCTCAACCGTCTCTCCCACCGATTTGGAGCGTATCTTCATGAACAGATACTCAATGTCAAAGAGGGGCATGTCGTTGGTGTCTGTGATGCCATCCACGCAGTGCTTGAGTATGTCGCACATGGCAAGCATCATCTGCTTGTGATCCTTGCTCTCAAGGGCGACATAGAGCATCTTCTGCTCCCTCATGAGGAATGGTCTATATGTGGTCTGCTTCTTTGTCGAGGGTATGGTGACGGGGTATCTTGGTACTGCTAGTGTAGGCAAAGGCATGATGTTTTCTCCATTATGTTCTATTCAAGTCAATATTGGTTGAGGTATCGCCACAAATCGTTTGGTATTGCGGTTCTTACTTCCACCTGTCGGCGTGTATTTACGTCTAGGTTTTGTTGTTCTCTTCTTTGGTCGTTTCTGGTTGTCCTATTGAGTTCCGCCCGTGATCTTGGTATTTTCGATCCAGATCGCAACCTAAAGTCATTGCTGAGATTCTCCACACTGGTTTTTCCGACAATAGAAAAGTCGGAGTATGCTAGTGCAACTTGAATGGTCTGAACTTGATCGCTACTGTCTGACGAAAAATCCATGTCTGCGAGTGTCTTGCAGAAGACATTGTTCAGCCTGATGCAATAAAGATATCCATCCTTGCGATCCAGTTGATATATTCTCATTGTCGTCATGTAGTCATCGGGGTAGTTTAGATCCGATGTGTTGTATGATATTGCCGTATTCATCCATGATTCAAATAGATCCCTCTCTGCCATGTCTTCTCCAACACGGAAGGTCATGTTGATTTCTGTGGCATAGTTTACTTCGTATACCTGCTCTAGCGGATTTCCATAAATCTTGAACCCCTGAGTCATGAGCGATCTTCCAGGAAGAGATGCTGAGATGCAGTTTCGAATCAACCTGTCATTTATCCTTGGCGACAAACCTTCGATGAAGAAACTAAATCTTGTAGGTCTGGCGTAGTATCCCATCTCCTCAAGATGATCAAGTTGCTTGGATAGATCGCTATCGGATGTCGGACGATTTTTGGATTGATTCTGTATTCTCTCTTGAAACAGTTTGTTTGCTACAGCATTTCTTTTGGCAAACTGAGACTGTTGTACCACAGAATTTGCAAGTTCGATGTTAAACAGTTCTCTGTCTATACGATCCCGCTCAGAATTTATGTCGTTGTTTAAGCCCGTAACAAATTGTTGAAGTTGGAGATAAGCCTCCGCTTCTGCCCGCAGTTGTTGTTGTAGCGGATCATTGAATTCTGTCGGCATCTTAGATCATCCTTCTATACTTCTTCCAACTGTCTTTCCATACTCTATTTGGCTTTGCTCCTATGAAGTGATATGTCGGAAGGAATATCATCTTCATCCAGTGTTCTGGTGGTATGAGCAGAGGCTTTCCCCTGATATTGTCGTACTTGTACCGACGAATACATACCCTTCCATATCTATTCGGAGGAACCATGAGTTTCTGCATGTTGAGGTATCCGATTCTGGAGTTTGGGTTGGAAAGGCTTCCCGTCAGATATCGCTCGACCAAGGACATGAACATCATTCTTCTTCTCATGGGATCTAGGTAATGAAGGTTCATTCCAAGGAAGGAAGTGTTGCTGTCGGACTCATCAAGCATTCTGAGGACAAGCGGGTACTTGTCCCAGTAGTCTAGCCTGTCGGACTCGGGTTCATATCTGAAGGTGTAGAGTCTTCCCGTGTATCTTACGAATGCTCCGTAGTCGGCTCTTGAATTATCGATCAGCAGTTTCTTGAGGCTCTGATTCATCTGACTTGTGGAGAACATGTTTTCATAAACTTCTAGAGCGTTCTGCTCATACCACTCCATAGCCTCAATAGACATGTCATCCGATGGCTGCTGAAGTTCCGTGTCCTTGAGGAACTGCATCTCCTCAAAGATAGCCTTGAGTTTCATGTACTCCTGCTTGTCTTCTTCTTCGCCTGGCTTCCTAAGTATGTTCAGTGTCTCTTTTAGCATCAGTTCTTTATTCCTAGTTCGTTTTCGGTAAGCACTATGAATTTCCATCCCCTGCCCTCGGCATACTTGCGGGCAGACTCCCATTTGTTCTGATTCTTGACATACTCAAGAGATTCATAGACATAACTCTTGCTTTTGCGCTTGGGTTGCTTTGGCGGCTTTGTCTTCTTGGAAGGCTTGATCTCTACCAGATAGGTCTGAGTCTTTCCCTCCTTCTCCATGACAGTGATGCGAAAGTCTATGAAGTACCTGTGAGTCTTTCCATCTATATCGTACCTGTATGGTACAACCGTGCTTTCGCTAGACCATTCGACTATGGAATCCTTTAAATCGCAGTAGTCCATGAACTTCCTCTCCCAAGAACTGCGATAAATAATCTTAGTGGGATCACCCCGATACTTCTTCGGGTTCTTTGGTCTGAAAATGCCCTGTAGAAACTTTTTTTCGGTAGCCATATATGTCAAACGATAGTAGAAAATTTAGGTTATACAGTGAGTCAGATGTCGATTCCACAATGTATGACTCGCCATATGGTCCTGCTTCCTTCAGCAGAAAGGCTGAGGGCGACTCACAATACAGAGCAGGCGAATACGATCTACAGTCACGCCTACAACAATACTCTGGATACTTTGCACCATCATCGGGTAAAAACAATGAGATACTTGGAATTCCAAGTTTTCTCAGATATCCACACGACTTGGGGATTAATCGTAGATATCACCACTTCATTGTCTTCAATATTTATCAGGGTGAATCTGATAGCGTGCGACTTGAGCAAAGAAAGCAGAATCAAGTGCTGGCAGTACAACAATTGTTTGGTGGAATTGTTCCTGGTGAGTCTATTGATAGCATATTGAGGGCGGCGGGCGTGACAGGAACTGATGGACAGATTGATGAATATCGCAAATTGCTACAGGGATCAACCGATGGAACAAAATTGACAACCAATGGAGTCGCAACCGACTCTGAAAGTTTCGCAGCAGCCGATGGTACGCTCCGTCTAATAAAAGATATTCAAGACATTGGGTTTTTGGATGCAATTGGCAATGCCGCTACTGTTGACAACGCAGGGGCTATTCTGAAAGGTACTGCACAAGACATCTATAGGTTTTTCGAGACGCTCGGCAACAGAAACAGACCAGAATTTATCTCTCAGTTCGAAAACGAAAGAGACAGAGTCAGCGCATCGACCAAAGGGGTGTCTGGCAAGTCCATAAACAGAAGAAAGGAAGAGCAGAACATTCTGCTTGCAAACAGAAGGTTTGGATATGCCAATGTTCGCTCTAAAGACACAATTTGTCTGTACATGCCTCTCAAGATTCAGTTCAATGACCAACTCATATATTCCGAGGAAGACATGGGTTCGATGAGGATTCTTCTCGACACTCTTACTGCAAACAGGGGTGGAGTGAATGCTTTGATTGAGAAGGCTGGTACTGGCTATCTTGCCGATGGAGTTGCAACACTTTCATCTGTAGCCAAACTTGAGGCTCCTGCCGTTCAAGCCGCAAGAAATGCGGGAACAAGATCGGTGACGAACCCCAGAAGAGAGGCTATGTTCCGCGATGTAGGCTTGAGAACTCATTCGTTTACCTTTGAGTTTGCTCCAAAAAATCAAGAAGAGGCACAGGAGGTATTGAACATCATAAAGATGTTCAGATACCATGCCTATCCTGCACTTAGAGGTGGTGGTGGACATTTCTTCAGATTCCCTGCCGAGTTTGAGGCTCAGTTCTACACCATTGAAGACGAGACTAGAGCGGCTGTAATAAATGACAATCTACCCAAGTTGCCAAGACTAGCACTGACGAACATCGGCGTTGATTATTCTGGAGCAGGAGACTACAAGACATTTTATGACGGCAAACCTGCATTCATCAAGATGGAGTTGCAGTTCCAGGAGATGGAGCAACTCAACAACGAACACATCATTCACGGATACTGATACATGTACGACAAGTTTCCAATCACAACCTACTACTCCAAGAATGGTTTTGGACAACAGACCGACATAACCACGGCTGTCAAGGTCTTGGATGTTGCAATCAAAGATGGATCTCAGCCTATAAACCTACCTATCTCGGAGATGGACAGACCTGAGATTTTTGCAGATAGGGTCTATGGGAACTCCAATCTTCACTGGCTTTCTCTCCATTTAAACGGCAAGGTAAATCCATACTATGATTGGATACTAAGTCCATCATCGTTTGAGAACTACATTGATGAAAAATATCCTGGATATACCTTGTTTCTAACAAGTACCGATGGCACCAAGGGTTTTACAGGATCATTTCGCATAAATGACATCGTGTTCGCAACTGGTCAGACCAATCCCGAACTTCAACCTTCGGTTCAGTCATCTCTTAAGAATTCAAGGGTGATTTCATTTGATCCTCTTCACTGCCGACTCGTCATAGAACTTGTGCAGAAGACGGCATGGATTCCCGTTGAGGGCGAGTACATCGCAGGATCAAATGCCGATGCATTGGGTAATGTCAGGTACTTTGTCGGCAGAGTAGGAAAGATCATAGAGAGTCCCTATGCCATGCATCATTTTGAAGATGCCAATGGCACACTTCTTGACCCAACGCTTCCATTGAACAAGCAAAGTGGCTACATCAGCCCCAGTTCTCTGTCAGGACATACCTTTGGCGATACGATGCTTGGAAGGTACATCAATGAGGATCTGACAACATATTCCATCACGAACAGGGAATATGAAGACAGGGAAAACGACAACAGAAGAAACATACTGGTGCTGACTAAATCAGCAGCAGAACGAGTGAATAAGCAGATCACGGAGAACTTGGTGAATGGATGACTTTGTAAGGACATCATCTCCGTTCGCTGAAAAGGGTTTTGAGATACAGAAATGCCTTCTGTATAGCAACTCTGGCGGTGAGCCAATCGACCTGATTGGAACGAATGCCTTGCAGGAACTGACCATCGCTGAGTCCGTTTATGACAACAAGATGTATGGAGAACTTGGACTGCTTGATACCCTCAATCTTGTCGAGACGGTTCCTTTGGTTGGAAACGAAAGAGTTGAGATAGTCTATAGGACATCAGGGGACATGTTTGCTCCGATCACGATTCGGGGAATAGTGACTTCCATCTTAGGTAAGTCCAGAGGTTCTGGACAGAGCCTTGAGGTATCCAAGTTGCAGTTTGTCTCAGAGGTCAATTTCTTAAATCGATTTGTAGTTGTTGACTATTCTCTGAATGGCACAGTGACGAAAATGGCATCGACCATCTTCGAACAATATTTCAGAGAGAACAAAGACAGGTTCTTCACCAATAGAGATACAAAGGAAACCCATAGGTTCATAATCCCAAGATGGACTCCTCTGTTCACGATTGAGTGGCTTTCAGCCAAGACATTCACAGACGAAGACGATTCATTGTTCGTGTTCTATGAGGATGTGGATGGACATCACTTCAGAGATGTTTTGAGTGAGTTCGATAAGGAGCCAAAATACATCTACCGCGTAGAGCCGAAGAATGCCTTGAATCTTGGAGATCCCCTTGGCTTTCTGACAAGAGTTCTTTCATACTCCATTCCATCTCACTTTGACCGTCTTGATGAGTTTCATAAGGGAATGTATGGTGAGATCGCACAGGTACATGACATAACGACAAAGAAGTTGAATGTATATCAATTTGACTACATGGACAACTTCAACCAGTCATCGCGAAAGACACTCAACCCATATCCGTTGTTTCCTGTGAATAAGACGGCAGACCTATACACCAAGGTAGGAGCAAATGCACTCAGAAATCTTCTCCCGACTCAGACACAGAGGACAAATCAGATAAAAGACAATGATCAATATCAGAGATACTATCTCAGCAGGAAAAGCCTAAACAGGCAGTTAGTTGCCAATCAGGTAAGTCTCACGGTTCCAGGAAACTCTTCTCTTCGGCTTCTTGATGTCATAGGATTTGAGATACCAAAAATAGGCTACAAGCAGGAAGATCAAGGAGAATACCTTGATACGCATATGTCGGGAAACTACATCATCACATCCCTTAGACACACCCTAAATATAAGAGAGGGTTATACGACATATGTGGATATGTCGAAGGAATCTCTGATTCAAGCAATTCCCTCGGAAATTGTCGGTACTAAAATCAAGTAGTGAAGGAGACTAGATCATGGAAAATCAAGAGCGTCATGTAATCACCCCACAGGAAACCGAAGAGAAACTCCGCAAGTTGCCTTATACAAAGGAAGAACTGCTTGATTGGGAGCGTTGGGGAAATGACAACTTCGGAAACCAAGACAGGAAACGATGATAGATGATAGAGTTCATGGGTCAGGCTGGATTTGTCTGGTGGTTCGGTGTCGTTGAGGACATCGCTGATCCATTGAAACTCGGAAGGGTGCGCGTTCGCATCTTTGGGTATCACACCGATGATAAGCGAAAAATACCTACTGACAACTTGCCTTGGGCGCATCCTCTACAGGACATAACGAGCGCATCGATAAGTGGGGTCGGCAAGTCACCGACAGGTCTTATCACAGGTTCCCATGTATTTGGTTTTTTTCGTGATGGAGTCAATGCACAGCAACCTGTGGTGATGTTCAGTGTTGGAGGAATTCCATCCGAACTCGCCAATAAGGAGATGGGCTTCAACGATCCTTCGGGAACCTATCCCAAGGAAAAAGATGTTGCTGATACCAATCGACTTGCCACAGGAGAGCAGACTGAAAAAACTATAGTCAAGGACAAGAGAGATGGGGTGGACTCAAAGATTCCCGTTGCATGGGATACCTTTGATACTCAAAGATGGTCTGAGCCAAAGACTCCCTATGCGACCAAGTATCCTCATAACAAGGTTTTTGCCACACCTTCGGGAATGGTCGAGGAATGGGATGATACTCCTGGCAAGGAAAGGCATCACACCTACCATCCATCGGGTAGTTTTGAGGAAGTGGGTAACGGTTGGGAAGGCAATCCCGATGGTACAAGAGTTCATAAGGTCAAGGGAAACAACTATGAACTGATCGCAGGAAGCGATTTCGTACACATACGAGGAGGAGCCAAGATCACCGTCGATGGAGATGCAAGCATCTATGTCGGCAGCAGCATTCCTGGCGGAAGTCTCAACCTACAGGTGGATGGGAATGTGAACCTACAGGCAACTAAAGATGTGCGTGGGGTGGTATATGGAACATGGGATGTGGCTGTTCTTGGAGACTATCGCGAGACGATCATGGGAAACAAGTACACCAAGGTTCTCGGAGACTGCGTGACTGAAACTGATCTCGGTCGTGTTGCCATAAACTCTGCGGATGACATAGTTCTGAAGACAAAGATAGGAAAGAGCGATCTGTTCATCTCGGGCAAGACACGGCTCATTCGACTCAACTCGCTCACGCGACTTGGTGAGAGTGCTGCTGATCCGATCATAATTCCAGGAATATACCCAAATCCATTTTCTGCATTTGGCGTCCCTCAAGGGATGAACATACCTTCCAGCACAGGGCTTGCATGAGATGGCATCACCTTTTAACTGGAGAGGCAACTATGATCTTGATACTAGGTACAGCCCTGGCGATGTGGTCTATTTCGTGGATGACGGGTTCACATACATCTGCACATTAGAGACTGTTGGAATTCCCCCGTACATAGCAAACTCGGGGTTTGAACTTTTTGCAGGATTTGAAATATTGGATGGAGGAGCATTCTGATGAGTTTCTTGGGTAGCATAGGTAAATCCACTGTTGGCGGGGGAGTTGTTATGACAGGATCTCCGAACTGCACTGTGGATGATTTGAATGTTGTGATAGTTGGCAGCATTGTTTCCTCTCATGGACTCAATGAGCATTCAAGTTCAAAGATGGTCACAGGTACTCCAACAGTTCAGTGCAACGATCTTCCTGCCTGTGTGAACGGAAGTCTTTCTACATGTGGTCACTTGATGCTTACACTTAGCAGTGTGGAGGTCGGTCTATGATACTACCAAACTATCCATCCGTATTTGATGCATCCAACTGCACTCTGATCTCTCAACTCATTCCTCCAGGTCCGAAGAAGTTTCTCAATGACTTCATGAACGGCAACTTGTTTAGGAATCCAGTGCAGCAAGTGGCTGAGGCATTGAAGGGAGAGATCGGAAAAGCATTGTCTTCCTCTGACTCCATAGCAGAATCAGAGTTGCTCGCTGGAGCAACAGCGGCTTTTGGAGAATTAAATAAGGCATTGAAGTCAGTCAATGGGGAACTTGGTGCTTACATAGCGCATACTGACAGGTTAAGTGGAGTCGATCTTAGTCCTGGAGGAATACTTCCAACAGTTGATAGGATCATCGGAGTTCAAGTCACCTACAACAGCATAAAGGATTTGCTGAAAGATCCGCGTGAAAGGCTGGAGGACAATTTCTCACAGGCATTCTCATCTATTAACCCTCAGATAACAGGACCATTCTTTGAGAACTTTGGGCAGAATATGAATCAGATAAACTCTGTCCTTTCGGAAGTGGAGTATCAACTGAGCATTGGTGGAGCAACTGCGGCAGCGGAGTTTGTAGGAGACATTCGACAACTGACATCCAACATCATATCCCTTGAAAGCAACATTCGAACTCTCATTGACGGCGACATCAATGCATACAATCTTGCCCTTGCTGCAATAGAGCGATATGCCATAGGAAACAACTTGCTTTCAACAGCACTTGCAGATCCTTGTTTCGGAGCAAGGCTTTTGAAGGAATTGATCACCACTCCAGACGCAAGCCAAACTTTGAATGAGATTGTTCAAGAAAACAGTGGCATAACTGGTCCACCAGGAATGCCAATAAACCTGATCGACTATATCCCCAGTCTACGATGATAACTGATTATGTTTCTGTTGAAGACCCATACATATTTCCGTTGATCTGGGAAGTTTGCACAAACATATTCGTCATGGTCCCGATCTCACCATAATCGCATGAGATTACCGATGAAAAGCCTAGTACGAAAAAACCTATTCAGCGATCTTGACCTTGACTTCACGCCACACCCCGTGACGGGAGATATATCCCGCAAAGTGGATGCGGAGGCAGTGAAAAGATCGGTTAGAAATCTCGTCTTGATGAACAAGTATGACAAGCCGTTCAAGCCTCAGATAGACTCTCGCGTGACTCGCCTTCTCTTCGAACCAGCGACTCCACTTACTGCACTTGCCATACGATCAAACATCATAGACATACTTACAAGATATGAACCAAGGGCAAGCATAAACGATGTAGTAGTTTTGTTTGATCCTGATTACAACGCATTCAGTGTTTCTGTGTCGTTTCTGATAATGAATTCTCGCGATGTATCCACGGTGAATGTATCAATAGAAAGGTTTGCCTGATGCCCAATCGCGCATTGCTTCCCATTACGGAAATAGACTTTGAGGGAATAAAGACAAACCTCAAGAACTACCTGTCCACCACCACGGAATTCTCGGACTATGACTATGAAGGAGCAGGAATCAACATCCTGCTTGATCTGCTTGCCTACAACACGCACTATACTGCGATGTATGCAAACATGCTTGCCGCGGAGTCTTTCATCGATTCCGCAATGCTTCGCAAGTCAGTAGTTTCGCTTGCCAAGAACCTCGGATATATTCCCTTTTCCTCGACCTCATCAAGGGCTGTTGTATCGCTTGAGTTTGGAGTCACGGCAGGAGTTCCTTCTGTGTTACCAAGAGGAACTGTATTCGCGGCAACAAAGGACGATGTTGAATATTCTTTCACTACCATTGCCACACATGACATCGACCGAACATCGGTTCCGTATAAGTGTGAAAACATAGAAATCTATCAGGGAAACTATACCACATCCTCGTTCATCTATGACGAGCAGAGCAATTCGACCAAGTTTGAGATACCATTTGAAAACATAGACGCCAGTACATTGAGCATATATGTTCTTAGGTCTGTAAATGATCTTTCCAACGCAGATGTGACTTGGAAGAAGAACACGGATTTCCTCAGCATAGATTCCACAAGCAAGGTGTACTTCCTCAATGAAAATCATCGCGGAAGATATCAATTGTCCTTCGGTGATGGAATACTCGGGGCAAAGCCAGAGAGAGGAAGTTACATTGTTGCCGTCTACTTGAGAACAGATGGAATCGCTGCCAACGGAATCGGCACAACCACCACAGGACAATCTCAGTTCTCGTTCTCGGGAATAGACGGAAACAACTACAATGCCGCTGTAACCACGATCACTCCTTCCTATGGAGGAGATAATCAGGAATCTGTCGAGCAGATAAGAAGAACCGCCCCGAAGTATTACCAAAGTCAGGACAGGGCAGTGACGGTGCAGGACTATGAGAGCATAATATTGAGAGAGTTCAATGGAGCAAGACAGGTGCGGGTATGGGGTGGGGATGAGAATGATCCACCAGAATATGGAAAGGTTTTTATATCCGTCCTGCCAAAAGGCTCGTTCTATCTGAGCGATGCACAGAAGCAGAGCCTGATGCGTAACATAATAGACAAGAAGAAGATTGTCTCAGTCACATCGGAGATAGTAGATCCTGATTACACTTATATTCTTGTCGAGTGCTTTGCAACATACGATTCATCCAAGTCATTTGTTCTCGAAAGGGCTATCAAGGACTCCCTGATAATCGCGGTGGAGAGATACTCATTTGAAAGCCTACTGTCATTTGGAAAATCCTTTAGATACTCGACTCTATCAAGGCTTCTTGATCTGTCGAGCAACTCAATGGTGAGCAACCGCATATCGACAAAGTTGGCTAAGAAGATATTGATTCAGTATGGAAAGAACAACTATGCCTTGGATTTTGGGAACAAGTTGCATCATCCGCAGGATGGAGCAGCACCCATTGTGCAGACATCGATCTTCAAGCACAGAGACAACTTCAACAATATAAGAGACTGCATTCTTGAGGATGATGGTTATGGAAACATAGCATTGTATGCTTTGTTCGGAAGATCAAATGAAGTTCGTGTTCTGCTCAACGGAAAGATAGGAAAGATAGACTACCAGACAGGCAAGGTGAATCTCGTTGGGTTTGCACCAACGGGAAGCGGGTCTCTTCCCTTCATACAGTTCACCGTTGTTCCTGATCAAAGATACGACATCGTTCCAAAGAGAAATCAGGTTCTTGCCATCGATTCCTCGCTTGAGAATGGAATAGTAATCACTCTTGACGATGCGGCGGTCAGGAAAATCTAATGCCAGTAAGTCTTCCACTTCTATTCTCAGGAGGTTCGGGTCCACCAGAGGTGCAGACGCTGGCTCTGTCGGAAGAATCTCCTCGGATAATAAAGCGGTTCGGTCCTAGCAACCTTGTAGTGGATCAGGTTCCTGATTTCATCAACCGAGATCATGATACCTTCAGAAGATTCATAGAGGTCTACTATGAGTGGCTTGAACAGGTTCAGAACCCGTTCGGCGTGATTGACTCCTTCTCAGAGCATGCAGACATAGATCAAAGCATAGGCATCTTCTTCGCAGAGTTTCGCGAGATGTACCTCAAGGATTTCCCATATCAACTCGCAGTCGATGTAAACGGAAATGTGATCAGCGAGGCTAACTTCCTCAAGAATGCGAGAAGTTTCTATGGAGCAAAGGGAACTGAGAAGGCTTTCAGATTCCTGTTTCGGTTGATCTACAATGTATCGTCCGAGGTTTCCTATCCTGGCAAGAACATATTGAAATGCTCCCATGGAAAGTGGATAGAGAGACAATCCATAAAGACCACAAGCAGCGGTGGAACAGGAAACTATTCCATTGAAGGCAATCAGGTATATCAGATCAACCCTGTCAATGGAAATGTGACTGCATCGGCAGTGGCATCGCAAGTGATACAGTACAGCAGAAAATACTATGATGTAACCGAGATATTCATAAGAGATTTAGTCGGAGAGTTCGACTCAAGCCTTCCACTCAAGTGCGATCTTCCCACAGGAACCATTACGGAAACCATCTATCCTGTCATAACCCGAATAGATGTTGTCGCAGGTGGATCTCTGTATCAAAAGCACGATGATGTGGGCATAACCACGGCAGAGGAAGGGCTTGGTGCATCAGCCGTGATCAATGGAGTCAACCGCAATGGCAAAGTCCTTGAGATAGGAATACTTGACTCAGGAGTTGGATACACGAAGAATGCACAGGCAAGCATAGTATCGAATACAGGTGATGGAACAGTCATACTCAATCCTGTGATCGGTGCAGTCACGAACTATGCTGGCTTCTATCAGAACAATGATGGAAAATTGAGTTCAAACAAAAGACTGTTTGATGCCGATTACTATCAGGATTTTTCGTATGTGCTTCGTAGCGAAATTCATCTTGAAGACTACAAGGAGTTGTATAAGAAACTTGTGCATCCAGCAGGTTTCAAGATGTTCGCTGAAGTCCTGTTGAGCAGAGACCTGATAGATTCTCTCCCATTCCATTCGGAGATGCAACGCTACGAGAATGCATACATCGGTCACTACACTCCATATCGAATGGGAACTACAGCCGATCTGTACTCAATCTATCCCGCAGGGTTCAATCCTCGCGGAGACACCTACAGCACCTATCAGAACTACGGGCAGACGGGTGGAAAGTTGTTCGTCAAGCCAGTAGGCTTCACCTTCCTTCCATCTACCACTTGGTTGACGATAGGAGCAACAGGTGCATCGGGAGATGGAATAACTGCCAGCGTGTTTGAGTTTAGGTCTCTGAACAGCGGTGGAACATATGGAGTTCTTCTTCTCAAGGAGATCGATTTCAATGTGTCCAGCGGTGGAGTCACGGGAGCAGGGTTCCTTGCGGGAGCAACATTCAGGATGTACTCCTCTTCTGGAGTTTACAATGCCGTGATAGATCGCGTTCGCTTTGGCACTGGAATAGTTCCTGAGACAGGCGGCTTCACGCATGATCCACAAGGCAAACCTCTCGGCAAAACCCTCAGCGTCGAGGGATACATAGAAGCACAGGGATTTAGTTATGACTACTGGCGAGTCCACCATCACCCGAATATATGGGGAATCCGTGGCTTGACTGGAGTGTGGAATGGAGGAACAGGAGCGGGAGCATCGTTTGGAGCGATGGCATTGAACCCCTTCTTCCGCCTTCCAGTAGGATACCACTTCCATTCCGATCCGTATGGAACATCATATGTCGGAACAACTGGAGATGGCAATGAGTATGGTCTAATCGAAAGCAATCAACTAACCTCACCGAACTTCTAAAATGGCAAACACCGCTCTAAAGTCCATGTTCAAGACAGACCTGATAGAACTCATCAGGGATGTCCTCACCGAAAGCAACCGCTACTATCTGTTCGTCAGCAGGGCAAATCCCTATGAGAACGATCCAAACACCACTGCGGTGGAGAGCGATGTAAATCCTCCTTCGATACAGGAGTCCTCTCGCCATGTCTATGACACGATGCGACAGAGCATCTTCATGAAGAGGCTACAGAGGGACAACATCAAGTTGATTGTTCCGAGGATAGACTGGACATATGGAACGGTCTATACTCCATATTCAGAAACCACGGACATGGCTGGCACGGACTATTATGTTTTCACAACCGAAAACAACATCTACAAGTGCATGGGAGCAAATGGTGCTTCCACGATCATGCCCACGGGAAAGTCAATCGATACAATCAGGCTATCCGATGGCTATAGTTGGAAATACATCTACACGGTTCCAGAGGATTATCTTGGACACCTTACCCTAGACTATATTCCTGTCTTCCTTGCTGGTGAGGAGTATCCCGATCAGAAGGAAGTTCAGAATGCAGCAAAGCCCGCATCGATAGACAATGTCTCCTTCAATGCAAGTCTAAGTCCGACTTTCTCCAAGATTTACAAGACGGAAAGATTCTTCACCAAGAACAACACGATTGATGATCTTGGACTCACATCCAACGCTGCGGGAAGCACCCTTGTAACCTTCAACTTCGCAGGAGAGGCAGACGATCCTGCGAATGGGTATTGGAACAACTATGCCATCCATGTCACGGCAGGACCAGGCGTTGGACAATACATGAGAATCGTGGACTTCAAGAAGGGTGGAAATGCAGGAGGAAGTTACTACTATGCCGAGGTATATCCTGCACTTGATAGGAAGGTAGTCGCACTTTCAGAGGTAAGCGATCCTTCCAATGCATCCAAGATGAAGATCGTTCCTTATGTTGTCATAGACGGAGATGGCGAGAATGGATCGATCATTCCCCTGACATCGTTCTCAAAGAAGATCGTGAATGCGGTTGTTGCCAATTCTGGTAGAAACTACACGGCAGCAAAGCCAAGAGTGGTCAGTGACTCTGGCAGTGCAAGCATCGGATCTCAGATCACGGCATTCAACAATGCATTCACAGTAAGTCTTTCCACGCCACTTGGTCATGGCTATAGCGCAATAAGAGAATTCAATCCAGCAAGCCTGATGATTGTAACTGAACTTGACGGGACAGAGAGTGGAAAGATGTCTGTCCGAAATGACTATAGGCAGTTTGGGTTGATAAAGAACCCATATCTTTACGGTGGCTTGACTCTGGCTGGAGATGAGCAGGAATTCTCCCTGATGGCTCTTGTGATCAAGCAGCCGTCAAAGGGAGCAACCTATGATTTCACTACATTTGCCACAGACAACTATCTGATGGGCAAGGAGACAAGGGCAACAGCAAAGATAGTCGGAAGCGAGAAACTGCCTGGTTCAAGGTTCTACCGTCTGTTCCTTTCGGATTTAGTGGGAGAGTTTAGGTTCTCCGATGATGCCTCTAGCAAGTCTAGGGTTTATTTCGGTGCGACTTTTACTGCCCCATTTGCAACAGGAGATGTTGCTAGACAGTATCAGAATCAGGTTGGAGTCACACTTTCTGCATATGGAACCATATTGTCTTATGACCTTTATGACAGAAATGTTCTTATAGACACGACATACGGATCTTTCTCCGCGTCCAAGTCGATTTTCTTCGGCACCACATCTGGATACACCCTTGAGTCCTCGCGAATAGTGAATGTGGATGAGGAATTCGGAGAACAACTGCAACAAGTATCGTTTGGAGTCACCTCTGGAAGCGAGTTCCTCACATTTGGTGGAGATGAACTTTTTGGTCGAATGGCATCGACCGAACTTCTTCCTACTGTGACCAAGGATACGGGTGAGTATGACTTGACCACTAAAATGACAATAGTGGCTGCAAGTCAGATGACAGATGGCATACTTGCTTCCAACACTGCTGTTGATGGAACCATATCGCAGGTTGATACCGACACGCTGAAGAAGGTGACTGGAGACATCATTGACTTCAAGGTTCCTGGTGGACTTGGATTCACAGGAACGATATACATGACCAATGTGAAAGGGCAGTTCAACTCAAGCGATGCCCTCAAGTTCACACCATATGGATCGACGGCAGAAAACGCTCTCGTCGTTACCATAAATTCAATCACCAATCCAGACATAAAGATAGGTTCTGGACAGGTGTTATACATAGAAAATGTACGACCCATACAGAGAAATATCGAGCAATCCGAAGAGTTCAAGATTGTGATCGGTTTCTAGGAGCAATAGTAGATGCCTTCTTACGATCCGAACCTGTTCAATGTAAATCCATACTACGATGACTTTAGTGAGGACAAGAAGTTCCTCCGCATGCTGTTCCGTCCAGGATATGCCGTGCAGTCGCGCGAACTCACTCAGTTGCAGACCATCTTGCAGAATCAGATCGAAAGATTCGGAAACAACATCTTCAAGGATGGAAGCGTCATAATCGGTGGACAGATCACCACGCAGACTCTCAACTATGTCCGTCTTCTTCCACAGAGCATCACAACCACGGACTCTCCAGTAGTAGTGAATCTTTCATCTGGCGATCTTGTCGGATACAACATCATTCAGAAGAATACGAACGGCGACATCGTTGCCAAAGGCAAGATCGTTGATGTTCTCCCAACCTACAGCGATTCGGATAACTATGTCATCGCTGTGGTCAGTTACATGTCTGGCGGGGAATTCACCGCTGGTGCAACTGCTGCTTGCGACAATCCCGAGAAGTTCTTCGTGGTTCAGACCGCCCCAAGCAGCACGACTGTTCCTCACAAGGGAAGTTGCAAAACTGTTGCCGTTGCAGAGGGAGTCTACTATGTCGATGGTTTCTTCGTAAAGACAGACAACCAACTACAGGCTGCTTATACAATAAGCAACGAGATACGGCAGTTCAATCTTCCAACAGGATCAATGGGATTTGCAGTCAACTCAGTCATAGTCTCCGAGAAGGAGGACTATACGCTCAAGGATCCAGCAAGCGGAAGTTACAACTACAATGCACCAGGCTCGCATAGGTACAAGATCGACCTTCAACTGTCATTCGTTGAAATCGCGGAACAGGAAGACTTCGTTGAACTTGTTCGCTATGAGGCAGGTGAAGTCATCAAGAAGTTCGATCAGACTCAGTATCCAGAACTTGTCAAGTTGTTCGCACAGAGGACATATGACGAGAGAGGAAACTACATCGTCAAGCCTTTCTCAATAACAATGAAGGATAAGGATGAGTCAACTCTCATCGCTGAGTTGGGATCGGGTAAGGCTTATGTGTTTGGTCATGAATATGAGTCTGCCTTCAAGGATCAGATCGATATCCCAAAGGCACGAACAACAGCAGACTATGAGGATATTGCCATACAGAATAGTTTCGACAACTATGTTGTGGGCAAGTATAGAACTCAGGTCAACAACAGTGGCACAGGTCCATACAATACCAGGATTCTACCACTGCTGAATGGAAATGACGGTACAGATCCGATTGTTGTCTATGGCATAAAATCAAATGTTCCTCTTCCGAACTATCTCTCGACAGGGTTCTCTGGTGCGATTTTCTCGGCTCGTCTTCACCGAATGGAATTTGCCAGTGCTGCAATAAATGATACTGCATATGGTGGTCAAGCAAATTCAGGAACTACGGGCGCAGACATGAAGGCTTACCTGTCGGACATACAGGTATATCAATCTGGCATAACTGGAACGGCAAATCAGTTTGTGAACCTATTTGCGATAGATCAGGTAACAGGCTTGTCAACAAGAGTTCTGTTCGATCTTGTGACTCTTCGCGATGTCGATTCCACAAGTGATTTGATCCTTCCTAAGTTCAACAACTTTGGAAATCAACAGTTGATTTTCCCGTTGAACGGAAACACGCCAACAACACAGATAAAGGATGTAGAGCGTGTATCCTACATCTACACGGTCTATAGACAGTTCTTTTCGGATGCAAGCAATGACTTCAAGCCATCTGTTCCACTAAATCTTTCTCCCGACTTCAAGTGGTGTACTGGAGAAGGATTCACTCCAGGTAGTCAGGGCTTGGATGCAGAACTGACCATAGATGAGCAAGATGAATATTACTTGGTCTTTAATGCCACCGCAACGGGTACCCCAACGGCAAGCGGATTGTTCCCTGGAATGATTTTTAGGATACGCGGGGGTAGTCCAAGCGATAGAGTTGTCTCTGGTTTTGCCTTCTCATACCCCACGGCAAAAATCACTGATAATGGTGCATATGTGAAGTTTACCAAACAACTCACTCCTGGACAGTACACCATCATAGGAAAAGTAAAGGCGAATAATCAGTATATCGATCAAGATCCGATCAATAAGATCAGGACAAAGACCCTCGGAACTGGAGGAATCGAAACAATCTCAAGTTCCATGAGTACGATAAACACAATCAAGAGAAAGATTCAGTATTCACCTGAGAACAATACTTCGGTCACTTCGCTCTACTTCAACCTAGACAGGGCTGATGTCTATCGCATAGACAGCATCGTTGGATTGACGGGACAAGATATATCCTACAAGTTCCAATTTGACTCAGGACAAAGGGATTCGTCATACCTTCTCAGTAGGCTTTATGTCAAGCCGAAATACACCCAAGAATTCTTGCCAAATTCAACCTTTCAGTTTACTGTAAACTACTCTTATTTCAACCACAGTGGTTATGGTCCTTTTGTAAAGGAGTCCTATACAAGCAGTGGAATCTCGTATGACATGATTCCTGTCTACATCAGTCCCTCGACTGGAAAATCCATAAACCTGGCGAATGCGATTGACTTCAGAGGAGTTGAAGTAATAGAGGGACTTCGCACAAATGGTTCTTCGGGAGCAGCATCCAACATTCCTGTTTTGGGTTTCTCTGGTGGATTCATTCCCACTAACTACAGCATATCGACAGACTATACAGCATACCTTCCAAGAATAGACAAGATAGTGATCTCTCGTAATATCGCGGCAGATGGAGATACCTCCACTCTGAGAAGAGTTCCTGGAATTCCAAGCGACAGTCCGCAGGTTCCCGAGGATCTCAATGAGTCGATGACATTGTCTGTATTGAGTGTGCCAGCATATACATTCAATCCAGATGATGTGAAGGTAGATTCCATTGGAAACAACAGGTTCACCATGAAGGACATCGCCAGAATGTCCAAGAGAGTCGATGAACTTGAGCAGCATGCTGTTCTCAGCGATGTGGAGTCAAATGTAATATACAAGGATATACAAACTTCGGATGGCTCCGATGCCATAAAGAGGGCTGTTCTTGTAGACACATTCGACGGTCACTCAATCGGAGATGTACTCAATCCTGACTACAGGTGTTCAATCGACATTGAAAAGGGAGAGTTGAAGCCATCGTTTGATTCACATGCCTTTGGCATGGAGTATGTTGGCAGTGACAGCGGAATCACCCTGACCATCGACAATATTCTCTGTGAATCATACACACGGCATTCCATCTCTGTTGTCGAGCAAAGCAAGGCAAGCAACATCATAAAGGTAAACCCATTCGGATTCCCGAACTGGGTTGGCAACATGGTGATAAGACCACATGGAGACTTCTGGTATGATCAGGAGTACCGACCCACTGTAAAGTCAAATGAAAATGGAGTGAATGATGCATGGGTGGCGGGACAAGTCGATGCACTGAACGGGCATGGAACTCAATGGAATGATTGGGAAAGCCTATGGACTGGACTTTCGACCGAACTGACTGAGGCAGAAAGTCAGAAGAATGCCGAGTTCTTTGGCAAGAGCAGGGAAAAGAACATCTCCAATGCCATTGAGAACAAGTGGTCTAACAAATTGGGAATTTCCCGCGAGACCGATCTGGTCGATTCGATCAAGAACATCTATCAGTCGGATTTCCGCAAGAAGGACTATTACACGAATGTTTCCACCGATACGGTGATCAACACAAGTGTTGTTCCATACATGCGGGATGAAATCATTATATTCAATGCATTCAATCTCAAGCCTGGCACTCCTGTTCATGTCTTTGTTGACAATGTCAACATGAATGATCTTTGCTATCGCATAGCGGTAGAGGGAAATGCGGCAGGAGGAACGGTGTTCTTGTTGGGTGCATCAGGTGGTACATCTGGTATCACTGGTCCTTTCATCACCGATTCATTCAATGGTTCGTTGGCGAATGTTGTTCTTGGCATACCTCGCGGACTATTCGAGGTTGGAGAGAAACTCATCAGAGTGATCGATGATCCAAACAACAATGTTGAGAATGCCACCACCATCGCTGAGGCAGTCTTCTATTGCGGAGGAATCAAGCAGCAGAATACTCTTGATGTTCAGTCTATTCGTCCTCCCGAGATAAGGAAGCAGACTCCAAACAGCAACAAGGTGGTCTCGACTCCTTTGTACAGAAAGAAGAACATCAACACCATCAAGTACAACAACTGGGTGGATCCGATGTCTCAGACCTTTGAGGTCAGTGATGATCTCTATCCAAACGGATTGTATGCGGAAAGCATCGATCTATACATTGCATCGGCAGATACGGAACTTCCAATCACAGTGAGCATCTGTCCCGTCATAAATGGACTTCCACATACTTCGGTGATTCTGCCATTCAGCACGGTGGTGAAAATTCCAAGTCAACTGAATGTGAACCCAAACACCCCGACTGCAACCACATTCAAGTTCTCCACACCTGTATTCCTCGCACCTGGAGAATATGCAGTAATGGTTCATACCAACAGCACAAGGTATTCTGTGTTTGTTGCAAGCGTGGGAGAGGTCGATATTGAGACTGATCAAAGAATATCTTCAACTCTGTCCAAGGGATCATTGTTCAAGTCTCAGAACAACTCTGAAAGTTCTGGCGATAGCAGCACCGATCTGATGTTCAAGTTGTACAGATGTGAGTTTGCAAGCAACAGTAATGGCATAAGAAACTTCTCAATTCAAACAGTTGCGGACGAAGATGCTGACCCTGTAAATGCAGTTGGTGTCCTACAGCCAAACTTGTTCATGTTCACTCCAGATGATGTAGTGGTAACATCATCTCAACTTGATGTTCCTGGAAGATCATATCCATTCAATAACAGCAGAAACCTTTCGCTGATAGAGCCTCTTGAGGAAATCAGCGATACATCAACAGTGACCTTTGACATAACGACAAAGAACACCAGCAATGGCGTCAACACATTCATGGTGGACATGGATAGAACAAACTTGATTGGTGTATCCTACATCATAACAGACGGAGCAAATAGCAGCATCATAGAAGAAAATCCAAATGCATTCAGACCGAGAAGAAAGAAAGTTCGAAGGGGTGCTTTTGGAATCGGAGGATTGCTAGTGGGAGCAGTTCTTGGCTTTGTTACATTTGGTGCAGCATTGGCAATTACCACGACAGGAGCAATCATAGGAGTAGCAACAACACCAGTGGTTTTCTCCACATTCAACACACTTGCAGGAGCCATCGGTGGTGTGGGTGCAGGAGCAGTTGGTGGTGCCTTGACTAGAAGAGGAAGAAAGCAGTGGACATACGGAAAGAAACTCCTTGTTCCTCAGTATTCGACCAATCCGATAGAGGAGCAGTCTCTCATTGGCGCGGAATCAGACAACACAGCAAGGTACATAACCCGCTTGGTTGAGATTCCAAATGGATTGCGAGGAAAGGAACTCAAGGTCTATTTCGATGCAAATATTCCCAATAGTTCATTTGTGCAGGTCTATGCAAAGACCACGGACTCCACTCAGTTCTCCAAGGAAGTCGAGGAGAATCCATATCAACGGATGACTCAGGAACCAGCAAGCGCGTTCTTTGAGTTGGTACAGGAGAGCCAGACCAATCAAGGATATTCGGTGAATGAGTATGATTACAGGGAAGCCTCGTACTCGCTAATTCCCGAACTTCCATTCAATACATTCATTGTCAAGATCGTGATGTACTCAACAAACGAAACAAGAGTTCCTACGATCAAGAACCTTAGAATAGTTGCAATCGAATAATGAAATACATCCGTGACAAGTCTTCTGGTGCATTGATCATCCACAATCCTGAGAAGGAAAAGGAGATACTGTTCCGCAGGAGCGTCGATAAGGAACTAAAGTCTCTCAAGCAAGAGATAAATACATTGAAGAAGCAAGTACAGGAACTATTAGCAGAGAGAAACTCAAATGCCGACAGGTCCAGCCAGTAGCAGTTACATAATCCCACCCCTTACCTTGTCGGATACCATGTATGAGTGGTATACTCTCACGAACAATGAGATCATAGACAAGTTGAACCGCCTCAAGGTATATGAGGTGGCTGGTGACACTGGCATAGCCGTCAATACCACAGACAATGGTGTGGCAACCGTCTATCTTGCTGAGATCATTCCTGGTCCCCATACCTTCACAGGAAACATAACATTCGATGGAACCGTGACTACGGTGAACACCAACCTCGTCACCATCGATGACTACAATCTCGTACTTGGAGCAGTGGGAACGGGACCAGGAACTGGCGGAACAAGCGACAATGTCATAACCGATGCTGGTGGTGGCGGAATCATCATAGCAGGAGCCTGTGGCGACAAGTATTTCCTTTGGAAGGGTTTCGAGGGAGCAAGGACATACAGCGGATGGAGAATCAGCGATGCCCTTGCATTCACAGGAGATGCAAAGTTCTACTCCAAGAACAACAAGTTCATATTCTCTGAAGGAGATGATGGAAGTCCCGCATCCAGAGTCACGATGTCAACATACAGTGCAGGAGCAACTGTAGATGTAGACACCTACTTTGACTCACCAGGAACAACCTATGGAACCCTGTCGATGCTTGGAGATGGCTCGACCCGCGTAATCAACGGATCGATCATCAAGCGTTTCTCCATGCCCGCAGGTGGAATCACGGGAATCGGTCTTACCTTTGGAATGGTGGTTAGGCATGATATTCCTAGCGGTGGTCTGACACTTGCAAGGGCTAACACCGTTGCAAATGCCGAGTCGATTGGTGTCGCTGTCAATCTAAATGTTGCATCAAGTTATGTCGATGTAAATCTTCTCGGTTATGTCAGTGGAAACTTTGCATCGTCCATAGCAACAGCAGATGGCGATGCAACCCTCGGAACTGGTGAATTCTACTTCCT
>Ga0315909_10001914_pt1 | contig 27401 bp, 33 predicted proteins | sample LakEriMetagenome_11_FD_203527 | JGI IMG/M metagenome (GOLD analysis project Ga0315909, IMG submission 203527) | Freshwater fungal communities from buoy surface, Lake Erie, Ohio, United States - Buoy 2 MA125 | ecosystem: Environmental > Aquatic > Freshwater > Lake | place: USA: Lake Erie, Ohio... | reverse complement strand
GACCAAACACCAATGCGCTCATCTTCTTTCAAATATGGCGCGCTTTGAACGAGCGTTGCATAGAGGTATATATCAGGGTTGGCCGTTAAAAGCCAGTTAGATGTGTTCGAATCCGACAAACCAGCAATGCGGGCGTAGTACATCAACTCGCCCGTGTACGAACCATCTGGTGCAGGAACATGTTGGAACTGAGTGCCAACAGTTGAGAAGAACATCGGTACGCCAGCCGCAGAAAACTTCGTCTTCTGGATGATAGCTTCTTCCGGCGTTACAAATTCCATAACCGTGATTGGATTGGTATTAACCTGATAGCGGATCGTTTCCATCCAATCGGATGGGCGGTTCTCATACTCCGCGTCAATAGTGACGGTAGCCCGTGTCACCATTTCCGGTGAACGAAGACGGCGGTTAAGCGCAGCCTCGGCTAATGAAATGAAGGACGGGATCGCCGCAGTCAGATCATCCCTGTTAAGGAAGTCCGCGACCGTAGTCCTTAATTCGGAGTATGTAGAAATTGCCATTAAACAGTCCCCGGCCTTGTGCGGAAGTAAAGGTTGTCCGGATCGTTCAACCATTTCTTCATGCGCTCTTGGTCTTTAGTAATACCTTGGCGCTCAAGTTCGTAATACACTGAAATCGGGATGCTGCCAACCTTTGTCCACTCACCCCAGCGTTCCGGCGCTTCGTTGAACTCGCGCTTGTTCTGCTCGATGATTCCCGAAACGTCCTGCTCTTTCGAGATGATCGCTTCGTCCTTTTCGGCATCGTAATCATAAAACGTTTTGACGCCTGTGAAAGCATCGTCGTTGATAAGGCGTTTAGTCATAAAACCCTCAATAGTTAGATGAGGGGGCGTTATGCCCCCTCACCCAAATAGACCTTCTTACGAAGTGGTCAAGTCGGCTACGATACCGTGCGCAGCTTGGCTGTTTACCTTCAAGCCATACTCGACGAGCATCAAACGCTTCTCGGCGTCGCCGGTCTTCGCCAGTTCCATCTGCTGGATTGGACGAAGAACTGCCAACGATGCGTAATCAGGATCGACGATGAACGCATCGCGGTCACGCTGGAAGCGGTTAGGAACGATGTTAACCGTACCAAAGTCAGACACATAAACGTCGGCTGCGCCAACGATTTGTGCCTGCTGACCAGCAGGAACGTCGCGGAAGCGAGTTGCAATGCCGGTGAAGCCCGAAGCAACCGTCTTGTTGAACGGACCAACCATCAACATCTTTGGCGTGCCGCCCTGCGTCCAGACGCTCTGGATTACGTTCTTCAGAAGTGTTTCTGTGAACGCACGCTGCGTACCATCGGTACGAGCAGCAGTTGGGGTCGAGCCAACAGTTGGGTTAGCACCGCCTGAACCGAACGAGGTGTTCGAGGTCAACCATGCAGGCAGACCAGCAGTACGACGTGCAGTTGTGGTGTTACCCGCAACAGCAGCTTGGTTGGCAAGCAAAGCAGCTTCCATGTCGCGCTTCAGTTCCGAACCCAGCTTAGCAAGCTGATAGGTCAGTTCTGAACGACGGCCTGCCTTATCGACGCTTTCAAGCGTACCGGAGATGACGACGTTCTTCGTGCTGATCTGCGTGTAGTTACCAACGCGTGAGGTTGGGTTAACAGCAGCAAACGAGGAAACGTCATCGCCTTCGAGCGCGGCGTTAGCAGCCGAAGCAGCAGCGAGGCTGTCTGTCTGCCATTCGAAGTAGGTGTTCTTGACGCTCTCACGACCGATGTTCGAGATGAACGGGGTTTCTTCTGGCGAGATGTTATAGATAACATTCGACAAGTCTTCACGAATACCGATAGCGGAGTACCGGGTAAAAGTATTTGCTACAATAGCCATTAGTTCACGTCCTTATTAAATGAGTTTATCCAAAAGAGCGGCTGCATCAGAGATGCGGCCACTACGCACAAGGCGCTGGGAAGCTTTCTTTACATCGGTCGAACGTGTTGCGACTTGAGTACCTGAAGAACCGGGACGGACGATCCGCGCAACCTTTCTTGGCTGTGCCTTCACCTTTTCCACTTTCTTCGAACCCTTATCAAACATCATCGCTTTGCGCAGGATTGAAACGTGACTGGCTTGAACAAGTGCACTCAGGTCGCGTTCGCTAAACCCGTTGTTTATAGCCCATTCACGAAGTTCCTTAGCTTCGCTTTGCATTGTACTTTCGTCTTTCCATTCAGGAATGACTTCCGTGAGTTTGGCGCGCTCTGACTGCACAATGTCAGCCAAGGCCCGCTGTTGCTCTCTGGCCATCTCTTCAGCAATTCGCTGCTGTTCAGTATTAATAGCCTGAAGTTTAGCGGCCCGTTCCTGACGAGACTTATTCCAATGCCGTTCTAACCGCGCCGCCTCAATGGGGTCTTCGTTATAAAGATTGTCCCAATCAGGCTCAGCATCGGACTGCACCTCAAGTTGCGCTTTAAGCGCCGGTAGCAGTTCCGCGTATTGAGCGCGTTCCATACGGATCGCTTCGGCTTCGCTATGGAACGACTTGCGTTCTTCAGCTAATGCCTGAGTTTTCCGTGTGTAATCCGAATAACGAGAATAACCTTTCCGAAGTTCGTCAAGGGTGACTTCCGTTTCTTCACCGTCAAGTTTAACCTTGATGGTTAGATCGTCAGGAAGTTCCTGTTCGATAACCTCTTCTGTGTCGTACTCTTCATCCGAGTCAGACTCTTCGGCTTCATCTTCTTCCGAGTAATTCTCGGCTTCAGTTTCTTCCGCGTCGTCCTGAGCCTCTTCAGGCTCTTGCGCCTCGGCCTGATCTTGGTTGTCCTCATTCGGGCCAAGCAGTTGGTCGATGGCTAGTGTTGCTTCGTGGAGGCCGATCCCACTGGGGTTGCCGACTTGTTCCGTCATATAGCACCTTCTTTATTAAATGTTAACTCCTTGATTTGGCGACTAAGCCGTCGTCAAGGATTGCCTGTAGGCGGGCTTTCAACCGCTCAAGTCCTTTGAGCGTGTGAAACATGTCAGAGCGTCCGCTATAGTCAGTATGAGCCGACCTACGCCACTCTTCAAAAATATCTCTTTCCACTGCGTCGAATGCCTCCTTGAGAATCTCATCCTCAAGAAGGCGCTTTGCGTGGTTAGCTTTTGTCATTGGGTCCATTAAATCAACGGCTCGTATCTAGGGTTAGTTACCATTGCGGGCTGTGCTTGGGGTAAAGCTGGGGCGGGAGCAGGAGCCGCAGAGTTAAGCAGGCCGTACCCCGGCTGGAAGAACATAGCTTCCGGACCAAAACCATACCGCTCGTAGTCTATGATGTTTGGGTTGGCGCGCATATCTCGGCCTGCGCCTATACCTACGCCCGCGCCTGCACCGAACGGGGAAACATACGGCACTCCTGTTCCTGTTCCAGTACCATCGCCGCCAGCTAAAAGGCTGCCTAGAAGATTGGTTCCGATACCGCCAATGGAAATAAGTTGAGATAGGTTTAGGCCAGTGCCGAGAACGTCATCGCTCTTAAGAATAGACGATGTCCCCGTCAGTGCTTTGTCGGGTGTTGGTACTTGCGATAAGCCGAGACCAGCAAGCACAGACCCAGCCGCCGCGAGTTCATCGGGAACGACAGTTTTTGGTACAGGGCGGTTACCGCTCACGACAATATCTTCAGGCTGTGGCGGTGTTAGCGTTGGGTCCATAGCTAATTCAGTGAGCGCAGGTAGACCGGCGAGAGCTGACCCCAGACCGGGGTTTTGCGTGACTGCTATAGGGTCTGGTCTAGTCGATACAACAATTTCGCCAGTTTCTTGATCAATGCCGTCAACCACGTTGCGTTGGTTTGGCGTGCCTACTTGCGATGCAACCGCTGATCCAAGCACACCGCCAACTGTTGAGCCGACAAGACTAGGCGCGACTGCTCGTGCTGCGTTTACGATGATGTCGCCAGCAGCGCCGCCGACGCCCGCAGGAATTGACGCACCTGTAAGACTGCCGAAGCTGAGTCCTTCGAGCGCGTTCGGGATTAAATCAGCGTTGATGCCGCCTGTTGAGGCAGCGCCTCCGGGAACAGCTTTGCCAAATATTTGGCCACCAAGAGCAGAACCCCCCGCCGCCAATCCGGCGCGGAGCAATGTATTCTCTAGGCTACGCCCTTGGGCCGCGCTCGATGCTGCGGAACCCAAAGCCGCACCAAGAACAGGGCCAACGCCAGGAATAAAACTTGCGGCAATCGGTAGCGCAACGTCGGCGATCTGGCCTAGCACGCTTTTGTTCTTCTTCTCGTTGGCTACAGTCGTGTACTCGCCGGATGGGTTTGCAGTTTGGATGTTGTACGATGCTTTGTTGCCAAGCGTGTTGGTTAGGTTTTGGCCTAGTTCAGTTGCTTTGCGCGCTGCCTCTACGCCTGTGCCTTCGAATATAACCTTATTGGTGCGCAGATCAACAAGACGCACCGGCTGGTCGGTCCTTACCGCAAAAACATTGCCGCTCGTTTTGCTCGTTGGGTTGCCTTTGTTAGATACTGGCGCAGTAATGTACTGTACGTTTGGGTCTTGAATTACACTGCCCATCCGTCCGCCGCCAACGCCTGAGAAGTTTAGTCCGCCTAGACCGCTTAAGTCCAAGCCAGCCAAGAGGCTCAGATCGTAAGGAGCAACAACCTCTTGCGTCGTTGGCATGACCGCCGCTTGACGAGGCGTGTCCATGATAGGCCCCGCAGCAGCCAGAAGTCCCTGTAGCGCGGGGTCATTGAGGTAATAGTCTTCAAACATTACATCATTCCTTCTGGTGGCATTTCTGGTTGCATCGGCATTTCAGTTGGCATCTGCGCTTGCTGAACCGCCTGCGCCATCTGCGCGTTTTGCTGGGCCTGTTGAGCCTGCACGGCTGCTCGTTCCATTTCGCCCTGCTGGCGTAGGAACTCACGGTCGCGCTGCATCAACGCTTCGATGTTGGCCGTGTTGACCTGCGCTCCGTACTTGGCTTCAATCTCGGCTGCCTTAATCATCATATCGGCATCGAGTTTGTCGCGCTCACGGTCGTCCTTGCGCAGCATCTCTTCGCGCTGCAACTCAAGTTCTGCGGCCTTCTTCTGGATGTCAGCGCGGATTGCTTCCATCTGAACCTGAGACAGCATCTCTTCCGGTGTCGGCTGCGGTGGCGCAGGCGGTGGTGGAGGTGGCATCATCGCTGGGTCTTTGAAGAATACAGTCGGGTCTTTGAATCCAGCCAGCGCCATCATCTGAGACAGCGTGTTGTAGTAACCCTGCATGTCGGCCAGTGGCGCGCCCATCTGCATAAGCATCTCTTGCTTGGCTGCGACTTGACCCAAGAACGCCATCTTCTCTTCGTTGCTACCAGTACCGATAGCGACGTTGACGACGACATCCATGTTCGTATCCCACACACGCGGGTCAATCGGCACGAACGTATTACGCAGACGCACCATGCGCGGAGCATCTTGGTTCTTGGCGATAAGCTGCATCGACTTGTGGAACAGGCTCTTCATACCCGTCTCGGCGAAGATACGGCAGATCAGTTCGATATGCTGCGCTGCAGCAGTAATCGTGGCTGCGACAGCAGCGCGGGTCGAGGACTGAAGCGCATTCGCATCGAGGCCAGACGCGGCCTTGGAGATACCGGTACGGTTCTCGCGCAGTTCATCCATGTACTGCAACATCGGGAAGGCTTGCTGCCCGACGAACGGCATCGTGAACGGCTGCACCATACCCGGTGCACGCATACGAATAATGCCGCCGACTTCGGTGTTCATCACGTCTTCGATGTTAACTTGGCCTTCAACGACACCCGTGCGTGGGTGGATCGACTGAGCCAAGCTGTCCAGCGTGTTACGCAGGATATTCGACTTGATAAGCTGAATGTCCATCGTCACGTCGGCAATCGACATACCGAAGAATGTGTGTGGCTCTGGATCGGGGCAGAAGTCTACGAACGGAATAAAGTCGCAAGGTTCCCAATGCAGTACCTTGTTGGCCGTGCCAGCAACGCAGACGCGGCAAAGTTCCGCGATTCCGTCGCCGTCCATGTCAACGTACACATAGCCCTCAATGTAGAGGACTTTACGCGATGTCGTATCTGTGCGGCCTGTGATTTGGACAAACGCTTGCGGGTTACGGTCAAAGGTTTCTTGGTTACCTTCGAAGTCGTCTAGCGTTTCGAAGCCAAGGTCTTGAACCTCATCGAAATCGTAGCCCATCTTCACAAGATCGGACACGGTAACGTAACGACGGTGGGCTACAAACTCGGCGGTCTCGATGGAACGCGCACGGCGGTCAATCAGAAACTCTTCAGGCGGTACGGATTGAACGCGCAGGCGGCCCTTCTCTGTTGTACGGACAACCGAACAATCGTAGGTCGCGGGTTGGATTTGCTCCGTCATACCCATCGGCGTTTCGGTGATAGTTTCACCGTAGGTAATCTCTACGTCCTTAACTTCGACGGTAGGGTCGGACTGAAGTACCGAGAAGGTAGCCTCGTCCAGACCTGTGAAGTAGTGGGTCGTGACATCTTTCTCAGTATCCCACCAAACTTTCATGATACCGTTCTTACGGATCAGGGCGTCCTTGAATGTGGAATAGCATTCGCTGAATAGGTTGTTATCGCGTGTCAGGCAGTAGTTGACGTAATCCGTTGCTTGCTGCGCAGTGGCCACATCTTCTGGGCCGTTCGGCGCGAACTCGACGACGTTGTTCGCCGCGAAAAATACTTTCATGATCGACGGCATCATGGCCTGTACAGTATCCCGTACATCCATCGACATCGCCTGCGACCGGCCTTCCTCTTCGTTTCCGAATGGTTCGCCCTTATAGTACTGGCCCGCAAGCGCACGCTCCGGGCTGATGTTGTCGTCAATATAAGATTGAGCGTCGTCGATCTCGGCGATGACGATGTTCTGAAGTTCTTCTTCAGACATAGGCTCTTCGACCTGCTCGTCTTCCATCTCTGGCTCTTCAATGGAAACTTCCGTACCGTCGGGAAGTTCCATCGAAGTTTCATTGGACATATCTTCGCTGTCGTCGTTTTCCGAGTTGGCGTTGGGAACCCCGGTGTCCTGATACATACCTTGGCTCTTAGCCATGTCGGCCTTACTCGGCTTACGGTTATTGCGATATGCCATATTTTAGCCTTACTTCTTTTTGGACTTGCCAGCTTCGGACAGGGCAATAGCTATAGCCTGTTTACGCGATTTAGCCAAGGGAGCCTTTGCCGGGCCTTTAGGATTTACGCCAGCGTGCAATGTGCCACGTTTAAATTCGCCCATGACCTTAGCCACTTTCTTGTCGGCCTTAGTAGGTTTCTTCATTTCTTTTTGCCCTTTGCGGTTTTCGCAGCGGCCTTAAAAGCGGCGGCAGTAGGCGCGCCCTTCGTTCCCGGCTTACGCATCTTTTCGCCAGAACCAGCTTTGATCCGTTCTTTCTTGGCTGCAATGTTGCTGTACAGACCCATCTTCATTTTGACTTCCCCTTGTTTCGGGTGGATATTGATTTGGCTTTGGACTTCGCGTCTGCTTTAGATGACGCACCCCACGCTTGCAGAGATAAGAGAAGGCGGGTTGGTTCGCCTTTCGCATTACGCTCTGGCCCCGGCATGTTTCCCATACGCGCTAAGAATGACGCCCTCCGTGGATTATCCCCTGATTTAACAGGCGCTTTCAAGTTGGCCCCTTCGGTCTTCTTGAAGTGGCTGCGGCCCGCTTCGTTGAGGCCACCCTTCGGATTTTGAAAACGCTTTGCGACCATGCAACCAAACCTATTTCTTCGGCGTATACGCGCCGCGTTCACTCAAATATACAATGGCCCGGTAAAGAACTTCCGTACTCTCTCTTGCGTGGCCAAGAACTAAATTACACCCCGAACATAGTATGCCGCGAACATCCCCCGTCTCATGGTTATGGTCTACGACAACTGATCGTTTATCTCTATACGCTAATGTATCAGATATTTCTACCTTACAAATAGGGCAAGCGAAATTCTGATTGGCGATGATTGTTTGGTACTCATCGTTACTGATACCGTATCTGCGCCGAAGATTGCGGTCGCGGTGGTAATGCGGGCGGGCAGCGGCAAAGGCTTGTTGGTACGCACGCATACACTTCTTACATGTACGCCTTTGGGCGTGGAAGTTGTCAGTCGGCTTCTCTTCGCCACATTTCGGACAAGTTTTTGTTTCCACGGATACGCTCCCTGTTACGGGCCTATAACCTATACTTTACAGAAAAGCAAAAAAGTAGGGTGGCGGCGTTTCAAAACAACTGAGCAAATCGTCTCGTCGCTATTACCGGCCTAGCCGCGCACACCCTCAGTCGCCCGGCAGGGAGAGGGAGAGGAGGAACCTGCCGGGCAAAAGAAATATAGCACATCAATCGCTTATGTCAAACAACACCCTTGATGTTCCGCTTTAAGGCCCCCGTCTTGTTGGCCATCGAGTATCCGTGCATGATCGTTGATATATCGGTGGCAAGGCACAGGCATAGGGCGTCCGCCTTATCTGGCGAAGGAAGTCCGCGCTTCTTCATGCTCTCCTTACTCTCCACCTGCATCTTACCCGACGAGGTGAAGGTGTAGCGCGGTGACGCCAACTCGGCGAACAACTGTTCATCTTTCGGTATCTTTACGTCACGGTTCGCCAGCCACCCCTTACACTTGAACCACAATTCGGCGCGTAGGTTGGCGTAAGTCCCTTTCATCGCAGGGCTTTCCGCCACGTTGATCCCACGCGCTGGTAGACCCAGTTCGCGCAGACGGTCGAGAACACCAGCCCCCAACCCGATGCTATCGACCAATATCTCGACTGGCTGCTCCGATGGCACAAGCGCTTCGAACTCGGCCACGACTGCGCCGGTTAGCTGCATCAGGTCCAGACCTTTCCAAGTCTGTATCTCCTCAACGACCGGGCCGCGCCGCTTGGCGAGTGCGGAAGCGTCCGACCCCATACGCGCAACGTCGAGGCCCCAGACACTCTTCGTCTGCTTGGCAATCTTGATCTCGCGGTTCATGGCGCTGTCAATCAACTCGACAGGGATGACGGTATCTTCTTCACGAGGCGGGAAGTTACCAAGGACGCGCACGTGATAGGCAGGGCTGTCTTCGCCGTACCGTAGCTGCATCTCTCGAACGAACGCATCGGATACGCGTGGGCTGTCGAGACAGCTAACGTGGAATGTTTTCCATTCCCCCTTCAACCGGTTGTGGGTGTCGTAGAACAACCCGCTGTTTCGCGTAGGGTTTCCGAGGAGAAGCGTCGTCGCATTGTGGCCCGACATAGAACCGGACGCAGCTTCGTACACACTCTCAGGGATACCGGACGCTTCGTCGGCGACGAGCAGCACGTTGTCGGCGTGGATACCCTGCAAGGCTTCCGGCGTTTCAGCGCGGCTCGTTCTGGCGGAGATAAACGCTTCACTGGCTGCGGCCTTCAACTCGATACGGTCGGCCTTGACTTCGATTAGTGTTTTGAGCACTTCGGGCAGTTCGTTCACCCATCGCTTCAGTTCCGCGAACATCGCATCGAACAACTGTGCGGATGTCGGCGCAGTAACAACAACCTTCACCGGATAGCGCGTCAGGAAGTAATGCAGCATGGCCCAGCTTGCGGCTGTAGACTTACCGACACCGTGGCCTGAGCGGACGGAGATACGGCGTTCGCCTGAGCTAATCGCCTTCAGAAACTCGATTTGCCACGGGTCTGGCTTCGTTCTCAAAATATCGCGCACGAACCCGACGGGATCATCGCGGTACTTCTTCAGGAACTCCAAAAAGAAGTTTGGCTCAGATTTCGTCATTCTTATCTCCCCTGATTACACGTGCGATTGTTTGGTGACTTACCGTGATACCATGACGCTTTGCAACTATAATAGCAATATCGCGGTAGCTATGGCCTTTAACGCGTGCGGCCTTCATTGTAATCAGCGCGTCCTGCGCGTTTGGCTCTGGATGCAGCTTGGCCTTGCGGCCTGTGCCTGACTTCTTAAAGCCGAATGGCACTTTGCCACCGACGTATCCGCCTTGTGACTTCTTGGCCCTCTTACCGGCGGTGACACGTTCTCTGATACGGCGGCGCTCCTCACCGGAGAAGACGGCCATGATTTCTAGCATGAAGCGTCCGTTCGGGTTGGCCTTGTCCATAACATTGCCGTAGCCGTTGATGATGAGATTAATGTTGGCCCCCTCCCAGTCGCCGATGACATTGAGCGCGTCCCGCGCATCGCGGAACATACGATCCAGCTTCGATACGATGACGGTATCGCCGGGCCGGAGGAACGCCAGCTTGCAGCCTTCTTCTCGGCGAAGCAGTGGGACACCACCGGAGACACCCCGCTCTTCGTAGATATGGTCTAGTTCCAAATTGTGTGTGAGCGCGATGCCTTGGATTTGGCGTGCTTGGTCGTCGAGCGATGTGTTCTCGATCTGGTCTTCAGTCGAGACGCGTGTGTATCCATAAACTGCCAACGTATTTCTCCCGTTTTTGTTGTGCAGCACTGTTACACTTTATTGTTACAGTTTGGCAAGCAAAAAAGTTCAGAATTTTTTTTGGCTGGGGGATCAAAAACAAAGGAGTACGGGGGGTGGGGGGCACACCTCGATGTCTGTTTAGTTATACGTACACACCCCCCGCGCAAGGCGGGGGCGGGGGGGGTATTTTGAAAGCACCCCCTCCCACCTATAGCTAAAAAAGCACGCATTTCTGCGGGTTTCAGGGTGTAACAGTGTATTAGTATGTGACCAAAGGGGTTCGAAGGCGCACAAGAATCGAAGCGCGGCGGTGACTATCCACCACTATAAAGCGGCACAACGTGCCTTACACTTTATAATATATAGGCAAGGCAATCACATTCGAATGTGATTTGATTGTTTACATTTGTTCACAATAGATTTGCATTTTGTTATTGACTCGACCGGCACGTTGTTCCTATTGGCGGGTTAGTAACAACGAAAGAGGGAATGAACAATGACTGCCACCGACAACCGCAAGATTGATATTTATCTGCTCAATCGCACGCACAAGTGCTGGCAATATGAATGCAGCACAACATGGTCGAAAACATGCAAAGAGGCAAAGGCGTCATTCTTGCGCCGTCACGATTATCTTGACGCCGGTCAAGTTAAAGCCCGTTTCGCATAACTAAAGAGGGAATGAACAATGAATTTTGATTTATCACAGTATATTCCGTTCAACGCATTCGCAATGATATGGATTGTCTGCATGTTGGCGGGTGTCACATTCGCTGGCCGCAACGATAGGGAGGGGAAGTAACATGGCGTATTATAAAATCAATTCCAGCGGCTCGAAAATATGCGTCGACGCTGACGGCTGGCATATCTGGACCAACACGCAAGGCCGCTTGATTGTCAACGGCCCCGATGCCGACAATCGTTTTCGGGATTTTGCGACAGTCGATGACGGCATCACATGGCTATTCTTGATGGGCCGCCAAGATATAGCCCGTTTCGTCAACAAGGCTAAGCACGAAGCCTAACACCACCGGAGCGCGGAGCAATCCGCGCCGAGGATGGCGCTAGTGCCAATTAGAGGGAATAAATTATTATGTTGCAAGGTATTTGGACAAAGTACAGCGGCTCTCGCGTAAAAGCGATTGCCCGGACGCGCAATTCTTGGGGCGGGGAACAACCCGAAATGGCTTTGCGCTTGGCGTATGACCACGCGCTGAACGCTGATGAAAACCACGCCGCCGCCGCCGCAGCTTTGGCGCGTAAATTGGGCTGGGACGGCCTTTGGCATGGCGGTGGACGGCCTGACAATAAAGGCTATATGTTCGTCAAGATAGCCAGCGTTTACCAAGGCGCGCCGGACAGCAGCATAGGCCGCGAAGGTGTTGACTGGTTCTATATCGAGCAGAAAGGCGCAGCATGACACACGCACGAACCTGCACCGCCTGTGGCGCTGGCATGAACGAAGGATACGTCATCGAGGGCGCAAATGAGCATTATTGCAGCGACGAATGTTTGCACAAGAACGTCACGCCTGATGATTTTGCAGAATTTTATATCGGCAATAAAGACGCCGACGACGAAATCGGTGACATACAAATATATTGGACCGAATGGGAAGAGGAAGAGGTTAATGATTAAACCACAACAAGCCGCGCCGATAGGCCGCAAAGGCCGGGTATCATCGGACAGCGCATGGCCCCTTCGCAATTCAGATGGCCTGACATTCGCAGAAGCCAAGCGCCTTAGAGAGCAGGAGCAAAGCAAATGAACGACAATGATGACGAACCGTTTGATAACTATACCGAACGGGCAGAAGCCACCTTGGCCTACCGCCTGATGGAGTATCTGGAGTTTCTTGGCGTGATAACTGACGAGCATGTCTGCTATCTGCGATACCCGCCCATTGAATTAATCGAAGACGCAGAAAAGGACATGATGAAATGACAAGTGAAGAGTTTAAGGCAACACGCGAGAAGCTAAACATGACGCAAGGGCATCTCGCCCGCAAGATCGGGCTGTCCGAAAGGTCGATAAGATACTATGAGCAGGGCGGGCGTTCAGTGCCCGCTCCAGTCTCTATCCTCTTAGAGACGTTTCTAAGGGGTCTGGAGCGTGCATAGCTACAATCGGGACTGTTACCTAGCAATCGCCCTATATGCCTCTCTATGGGCTTTATACGGGCTTATAGAGGCATATAGGCTATGACATGGCGTTCTATTGTCTGGTGTCTGATAGGTGGGCCGTATGTTTTCGCCCTCATGTTGGCCCCCGGAGCGTTTGTGGCGGGGTTGGTGGCGTTGCCCTTCTATTTATTGGGCAGCGGCTGGCAAATCGCCTTCGCATCCACCGCATTTGCCACGGCGCTAGTCTTGGCGGTATATCTAACGCGGCTTGTTATTCAGCATGAAAAGGAACTAGACGATGGCCGGACATATTAAACGACGCACCATTGCGTCAAACTTAGACAAGGTTGGCGAGACCGTGCTGCTGGAGAAGATTGCTTCCGGCATGACGATGGCTGGCCTCGCCCGTGAACTCAACATCAGCAACCTCTCGCTCTACCATTGGATACGCAAAGACCCAGACAGAGAGGAGCGGTTCAAGCAGGCGCGGACAATCGCGGCGGATCAATGGGCGGATGAGTGCCTCGATATTGCCGACGCTTCGGACAACGTATCGGCCAACGCCGACAGGCTCAAGATCGAAACGCGCAAATGGCTGGCGGGTGTTGCTGCTCCGGAGAAGTTCCAAGCCAAGCCGACCGCAGCGGTCCAAGTCAACGTAAACCAACTTCATCTTGATGCACTGCGCCAGCTAAACTTGGCGTCGTCAAATCCACAAGAAGAAGAAATCACCATCGACATCACGCCACCTAAGCAAGTCGGCTCTCATAATCTCGATGCGGACGACTTGCCGGGTGTGTTTGACGACGACTAACGTAAAACTCCCATCCGTGCATGGTTTGACCCCTTCGGGCCGGGTTTACAAAAATCCGTGCACGGTTTGGCTCTCTTAAAAATGGCTGTTTTCTGCAATCCGTGCATGGTTGGGCCGGAAGTGCATGGTTTTTTCAAGAACGTCCTATACATTTTGGGTATTTACTAATTCGTATATACATATTATGCATATAAACACCCCGTGTATAAGGGCTCATGGGTGGAAAAGGTCGGCACTTCCGGCCCAACCATGCACCGATGGCTGTTTTCTGCGGGTTTCCGCTCACGCCAAACCGTGCACGGATTATTTAAACCCGGCCCAACCCGGCCTGAAAGGATAAATACCTATGGCAACCCTTGAATTGATAACCAAGACATTCAACTACGACCCAGACACCGGAGCACTGACCTACCGTGAGCCAAGAGGATCACTTCCCGCCGGACGCCCAGCGGGCACGGCCATAGCAACGGGCTACAACGTAAAGTTCAATGGCTCCTACACCTTGGCCCATCGGATCATATGGAACATGATGACAGGCGAATGGCCACAGCACCCTATCCGCCATGTCAACGGTGACAAACTGGATAACCGCTGGAGCAATTTAGAGGTGCGGGTTCCGCTTCGTAACCGTGAGCCAATCACACGCAAGCCTGTGCCCCGCAGCACCAACCAAGTTCCTGCGCATGGCGTAGGCCGTGTCGATTTCAATAAGATGGGTGTATCGAGGTTTGAGGCTAACGCTATCATCAATAAAGAGCGCATTTTCCTAGGCCGTTTTGAGACAAAAGCCGAAGCAGAGGCCGCGTTCAAAAACCTAACAGGTTACGCCGCACCCGGCAGCCTATAAAAAAGAGGGGGCGCTATGCCCCCTCAATTTTTTGTATCAGCCGGTCGAGATACCATCGCGCTTTGCGAAGGTCCGCAACAGGATCGGCTTTCTTTTCATAACGCCAGAGATATTTGAGGACATTCGCCTTCAACGCGCCGCGAAAGCCTTCGTCGCTTAGCGCGGCCTCGATGGCGTCAATCGCTTCAATCCCTCCCGCCGTATAGTGCGGTGGGCTATTGACCACATCGACCGCATCGCCCCCTACCACATCTGCATTGAGCGCATCCCTAATCTCTTTGTATCTCATAAAATCATTCCCATACATTACTCGTCTCCATCGCCTGCTTTGAAGTTAATCTGAACGCCAAAGAAATCGTCGGACTGCTCATCAATCATGGCGTTGATAACCATATAGTCTTCATCGCCTATGAGAAGCTCAAGGCCACGGAACACACGCTTCGTTCGTGTCGCCCGATCCCTTGCGGGTTCATAGCCATGCGTCGTCATCTCTCCGTTGAACTTACGCTGCGACCAGTCCTTCCCCTTGCCCTCGTTGTTATCCTTGCACCAGTCGCGGAAGTCATTGAACGCCTCATTGGTGGTCATCTCATTGTCCGCACCAGCCACGCAGCGTTCACTGATCCAGCGGGCCAATGCGTCCTCTCCTGCGAGATACTCATCGGTAGCTTGGATTACTGCCTGCGGTGGGTTCAATCCCTGCTCCAGCCAAGACTTCGCGCCTTCGATAACCCACGCTAGAATCGCGGGATACTCTTCCTTCAGCTTGTCCGGCAAGTCCATGTCCTTGCGGACTGGCTTGGTCTCGAACGGGATGAGGTGCATACGCCGACGCATAGCGTCATCCACATTAGTTATCTCTGGCTTCGTATTGCCCGCAATAATCAGCGTGAACTGCGGATTGAACTCAAACAAATCCTGCCGCATGAAGCGCGCACTGATCTTGTCCCCGCCAGTCAGCGCCTTGACCTTGGCCTCGTCCCACCTGCGCGACGGGTCAATCTCCTGCGCGTGAACGAGCCTCGCACCCATCAACGACGCCAACTCTGTGGGATGCCTCTGATTGTTCGACGCCAAGAACACGTCCGCACTGGCCACGGTGGCATAATCGCCAAGGATATTGCCTATCGCTCCGAGGAACGTCCCTTTGCCATTACCGCCGGACCCGTGGGCGAAGGCAAGCACATGCTCTTTGGTGCTACCCGTAGCGGAATAACCTGCCAACCTTTGAAGGTAAGAGATCATCTCCGCATCACCGTTGCACGCCTCATTGAGGAACGCTTGCCACTGCGGCGCTGGCTTGCTGAAGTCCGCCTCGACCGATGTGCATTTTGTGCACATGCGAGAACGGTCGTGCGCGAACAAGACGCCTGTCTTCAAGTCCACCATGCCCGACCGGGTGTTGAGGATATAGATGTCCGCGTCTAGCTGCTCGGTGGTCGCCTGCATCGACGGCTCAACTGCCGCCAGCTTCGCCACGTTTGCAATCACATTATACGACGCCACACGCTGCGCGATCCGCTCACCCTTTTGCGGGCTGTCTATCTTTTCCAAGGCTTCCGCCGACGCTTGCGCGCAGACCTTGCGGACAATGGACAGGTGCTTCTTCGCCACGTCCACCGCCCATTTGTTTCCGTCCCATGCGACCCAGCCCATGCCGCCCACAACGTATCGGATATCCGAAACGTGTAGCCGAGCAACGCGCTGCGCCAATGCAATGTCACTATACTCAACCGGTGTCTCACCCGCCGAGGCCACTATGCCGAAGTCTTCATCGCTGAAGTCCGCCACATCGAACTCATCGACCTCGCGCTTGTAGCCAAAGGTCGCAGCCTTACCGGCCAGCCAGTCCCAACCCAACTCATAGGGCGGGTGCATACGACCGAAGTCTGCTTCGATAGTATCGAGCGAGTTAACCCCGTCTTCCCAACGCTCGGCCCAGCCTGCGAATATCTCGAACGCATCCGCCTCATGGTCCGGGCCACATGCTGCTTTTATAGCATAGCCCATGCGAATATAGTCATCGCGATCAGGGAAGTGTTCGGTCTTGTTCGGGATAGCAGTCACCGCAGCAGCCACATGGACAACGCTTGGCGCAGTAAGCGATGCCTGATCGACCGACTGCCGCTCGACCGCCTTCTGCGCCGTCTTGTCCGCGTGGATAATCTCGCAGCCCATCATCTCCAACGTCTCCGTCAAATCAGCAAAGAACTTTTCAATCTTTTCCCGCGTTACCTTCTTCAACCCAGCCGGGCCACGTGTCTCCAAGTCCACATCAAGACTGTATGGCTCCTTAGTGATAGGGTGGATACCAGCGATGACGTATTGCTGCCCGTCCCCTAGAAACTCTACAAGCTGCTCGACCCCGCGACCATCGCGGAACCGCACCTGCATCCGGCCAATCTTTTCATCGGTGCGATACATGAACAGGCGCTTGGGGAAACGACCGATACGCATCGGGGCTTTGCCCAATGCCTTCACCGCCATATCGCCAATGACACGAGCCAGCCCCTCGTTGACAACATCAATGTCAACCGCAGGATATTTGCTTGCCTTCAAGCCGATATTAGCGTGGCTGCGGTCCCACCGCTCAACGTCGTTAGGCGTCGGCACATAGTCCTGCCAAGCATAGCCGCCCCATGTGCCCTGCGCGTTCTGCCGACCGGGTGCTTTGCCTGCCTGATCCGCTTGGATTTTAGACATGGCTGATAACTCAGCGTTCGGCGGGATGACGGACACGAGATCGGTGAACCCAATCTCATACAGTGTCTTAAATTTCATCAGTGCAACTCCCTCTTTTCAATTTGGTCCCGTCTCTGCATCAGCATATCTACCGCCGCGTCAATGGCGTAGAGCGCAAACTCAGGTTCGGCGTCGGTTAATATCGTATACGCAGGCGTTGTTAATATTACGCCGCGTTCAAACTCTTCTTCAAAACCGATGATGAATACTGGAATAAACTCCACTTTTTGTTCATCATCGGTCCATCTTACTTTGTCCATGACTAGTCCTCTACAAATACATAGTCCGCACCTTCAACCACAGCGTTTACAGACCAGCCAGTGTAGGACACTTTGTTGTCCGCATAAATTTGCGCCGTGCTTCTGGCTGGCGGAAGCGACTGCGCATATACGAGAAGTTCGTAAGCATCAATCTTGCCTTCGATATTTATTATGTTGCCGTCCCGTCGGACGAAGCCTTGTGCGTTGTTGTCGATCCACTCGGCCAGTTGTGCTGCTAATACCTGTTTCATTTCAAATGATCCCCTTCTGTAATCCGGTCCGCCAACCAGCGGGTGTTGCGTTCGAACATGTTCATCTTACCTGAGCGAAGCCAAGCAACGATGGCTTCCTTTTCATTCACGACAGGCGCTTCCTGAACCGTGGCTTTTTCTTCAGTAGTTTTTGTAATACGTGTCATTAAATTAACTCCTTGATTGTAAACCCTTTTGACTGAGCATAGGCGATGAGGTCGTCAATCCACATGATGCCTTTCCCAGAAACAAAATACTGATTGACGCCCCGGAAGGGTACGTTCTTCACGTCGCCCCATGTGTGCGCCGACTGCTCGTACATCCGTATATCCGCACGATGGACCGACGGGTGCGTGCGGCGCAGAAAGTTCGCAGCCTCCGCCGCGATCAATTTCGTGTGGCCGTTAAACTCCCGCCGAGCGACCGTCTCCTCTTCTTTTGTATCGGCTGGGACGAACTTAGTTACCTCGGCGTATCGTTCCGTCTTTGATACAGCGACGGTTCCCGTCTCTTTAAGCCAACCCTTAATCGTCCTGCGGTCGCTGCCGTATAGACGCATAAGTTGAGCGCATGTCATGGTCGGGGCCATCGTGCAGAAGTTATCCGGAACAGACCGCTTCCTTCCGCTTGAACTGACAACGATCTCCGTAAGTTTAAGTTCGTCCATCCAACGAACAACCACCGACCTAATCCGGCCATAATGTTTAACGAGTTGCGACACGTTCATAGTGCGCGCCAATTCCCGTAGGTCTTCCGGCGGTGGCGATTTATGGGAAACGAACTCCCGCTTCAGCCCTATCTTTCTACGCCGAGTATCGACGGCGTCGGCAGAACGGCCAAGCACCTCCCCGATCTGCGCGTATGTCAGATTCTTATGGTAAAGTTCTGTGAGTGTAGCGTCCTCTTCGGCGCGCCACGGCATAAAACTGTTAGACATAAACTCCCTCATTTGTTGTTACCCTTCTTGGGTGGCACAGTTTCAATATCGAACGCAAGAACTTTTTTTTGTTGACGACACTATGCTGTTTGTGCCAGCTATATGGAAAGCAAACGTGACACCGACGAAAAAGAGGGAAAGACTATGGTAGTGAGCATCGACTTCGAGACGCGAAGCGCCGTCGATCTTCGCAAAACGGGCGTCTATAAGTACGCCGCTGACCAATCGACCGACATCTGGTGCATGGCATACAAGGCCCCGTGGTCTGACGACGTGCTAGTATGGCAGCCGGGCGATGCGGTAGACCCCTATCTGGAAGATTGGATTTTAGCAGGCGGTTTGCTGTCTGCTTGGAATAGTCAGTTCGAACGCGTAATCTGGAACGAGATTATGGTCAGCCGTTATCAATGGCCCCGCACCAACATTAAGCAATGGCGCTGCACAATGGCGCAGGCCAGCGCGATGGGGCTACCTCGCGCACTGGGCCAAGCGGCTGCGGTCCTTGGCGTTGAAGAACAGAAGGACAAGACCGGCGCGGCCCTTATGCTCCGGATGGCACGGCCACGTAAGGTGAACGCCGACGGCAGTTACACTTGGTGGAACACGAAGGATAAGATTGAACAGCTTGTCGCTTATTGCCGACAGGACGTGCGAACAGAACTGTCTGTCGCGGAAGTCTTGAACAAAATGCCCGACGAGGAGCGTCGTCTTTATCAGCTAGACCAACGCATCAACGACCGGGGCGTGGCCCTCGACGTTGACCTAGTGCACCGCGTCAAAGCACTGGCCGGAAACGCCAGCGTAGAAATTGACGCAGAAATCCAACGACTTACCAAAGGCCAAGTCAAGGCCGCAACAAACGGCATGGACTTAGTTGCTTGGCTTAACAGCCACGGGATTGCCACCAAGTCCGTTGACAAGCAGACTGTTGCCCGGCTGTTGACCTCAGACAAACTGCACCCAGTAATCCGTCAAGTTCTTACGCTTCGGCAGAACGGAGCCAAGTCCAGCACAGCCAAGTACGACGCGATGCTACACGCGGTCAACGCCGATGGACGGATGCGTGGCCTGCTTGTTTATCATGGCGCTGCAACTGGCCGCTGGTCGGGCAAGCTGGTGCAGCCACAGAACTTCCCACGTCCGCAAAAGAAACAAGACGAGTTGGACGAGATCATCGCCAAACTCAAAGCGGATAAGGATGTGTCGGAGCATGGGGCTGGAACGGTTCTGGCGTCCGACCTGTTGCGTTCGATGCTGATAGCCGAGGATGGCCATCGGCTTATGTTCGCCGACTATTCAGCGATTGAAGCCCGCGTTCTTGCGTGGGTAGCAGGGCAGAACGATCTCGTTGAGACGTTCCGGAAAGGGGGAGACGTGTATAAAGAAATGGCATCGGCCATCTACAACGTGAACGTGGAGAACGTCACTGACGGACAACGGCAGGTTGGTAAGATGGCAATCTTGGGTTGCGGCTACGGCATGGGCGGCAAACGCTTCGCCGAGCAGTGCGCCACGATGGGTATCAAGGTAGACGAGGACGAAGCTAAGCGCATCGTGGCTGTCTACCGTGAGAAGAACCACAGGATCGCGCAGTACTGGCGAGATGTTGAGCAAGATTTTGTAGAGATGGTGAAGGGAGCAGGCCGTGTTGGGACGGTTCCGCTTCCCCTACCTAGCGGGCGGTCGCTTACGTACCACAATCCGCGCATCATTCAGCGGGAAACCCCTTGGGGTGCGATGAGAGATACAGCGCAAGTCGATACGTTGAATAGTGTGACGCGTCAGTGGGTGTCCCAGATTATCTGGGGTGGCCTGTTGACGGAGAACGTGGTGCAAGCAACCGCCCGCGACATGATGGCCACCGCCATGATGGCGTTGGAAGTCAAGGGCTACAATGTAATCCTGTCCGTACACGATGAAATCATTTGCGAAGTGCCAGATGGTTTTGGTTCGCTTGACGAAATGATTGACATCATGACACAAGTTCCGGCATGGGCGCAAGGCTGCCCGATCAACGCCGAGGGCAAAGAAGGAAAGAGGTATCGGAAATGACAGCACACGCTAAGTTTGGCGCGTCGAATGCGAAGCGCCGCATGAAATGCCCCGGCTCACTCAACGCCGAGGCTCCGTTCCCTAACGAGAGTTCACCCTACGCCGAACTGGGTACGGCGGCGCATGAACTGGGTGAGTTCTGCTTAGTCAATGGACATGAAGATGCCTTTGCCTTCATTGGCCAAGAGCATAACGGCCATAAGGTTGACGACAACATGGCCCGTGCGGTGCAGGTATACATCGACCACATCCGCGAGACGGCTGCCTTGGAACCAAGCATCTGCCGCTATGAGAAACGCTTCAGCCTAGACAAACTTGATCCGCCCATGCCGATGTTCGGCACGGCGGATTGCATCATCTACGGCAAAGAAAGCGGAACGCTGTACGTCCTCGACTATAAGCACGGCCAAGGCGTTGCGGTTGAAGTCGCGGATAACGAGCAGCTTAAATACTATGCGCTCGGCGCAATCCTTGAGATTGGCGAGAAGGCTCCGGTCAACAAAGTTATAACGGTCGTTATACAACCCCGCGCCATGCACCCTGATGGGTCGGTGCGGTCGCATAGCTACAGCCGCGATGAGATCATGGACTTTGGCACAGACTTGATTGACGCAGCACATGCGTCACTCAAGCCGGACGCACCGCGCATTTCGGGTGAGCACTGCACGTTTTGTCTGGCGTCGGGAACTTGTTCGGCTCTGCGCAACAACGCCCTTGAGGTTGCACAAGACGAGTTCGGCACAGTACGAACCGTCAATGACCTAACCCCACAGGAAATTGCGGACTATCTGCAAAGGATTCCGCTGCTTGAAAAGTGGATCAAGTCTTTGCGCCGCCACGCCAATAGCCTACTCGAAACTGGCGAGGCGCTTCCCGGCTACAAGCTGGTGGAGAAACGACCGATGCGCCGCTGGCGTGTTGAAGAAGAGTTTGTGGCTTGGGCCACAGAAGAAGGTCTCGATGACGACGACATCTACGAAAAGAAGTTGAAGTCGCCACCGCAGATCGAGCGTGTTGTGGGCAAGAATAACTTGCCGACATCGCTCGTCATAGCTGTATCATCCGGCACATCAATGGTCGCTGATACAGATAACCGTCCCGCTGTCGCCTCGTTGGCGGCAGATGACTTTACCGTTGAATAAGGAAATACCGATGTCAAAAGTTATTACACCAGAAGCAATCATCTCTTATCCGCATGTGTTCGAACCACAAACACCTCCGGGTGCAAGTGAGCCAGTTTATTCTTGCTGCCTTGTATTCCCTGACGGCACTGACATGTCCGAACTCAAAGCGACGGCGGCTGCTGTGGCCAAGGAGAAGTGGGGAGACAAGACAAAGAGCCTCATGGAAGGCGGCAAAATCCGTATGCCTTTCCGTAACGATGGCGAGGAGAAGGGCTACCCTGAAGGGTCGGTCTTCATGAACGTCAAATCTAAGCAAGCCCCCGGTGTGGTCAGCAAGTTTGCTGGCGAGAACGGCAAGCCTGCTCCGATCACGGACCCCAAGGAAATCTATCCGGGGGCAAAGGTCCGTGCCTCGCTGCGCGCCTATGCGTACAGCGTGAACGGCAACAACGGCGTTGCCTTCTCACTGGGCAATCTTCAGAAGGTAGCCGACGGCCCCCGTATGGATGGCCGCCTGTCTGCTGCGGACGAGTTCACTGCGACGGAACGTCCGTCCGCAGACATCTCAGATTTGGATGACCTTTTGTGATTTGACGTTACGCAAGTAATGTCGTAAGATGTTGGGGCCGGGGATTTGGAAGTCTCCCCGGCCCCTTCATTTAACTGCTTAGAAGGAGCAGCTAATGCACAAAGACCTTATTACCGCCGAAGAGGCGCGTCAACTTTTCTCTTATAATCCGGACACAGGCGATATTACTTGGCGTGTGGCACGTAGCGGAGTTCGCAATAACGGCGTTGCGGGATACGCGCAGCGCGATGGGTATCGTGTCGTTTTTGTAAATGGAAAACTATATTTAGCGCACCGTGTGGCATGGGCGATAGTCAATGGCGCATGGCCGGAAACAGGTATCGACCACATAAACGGAAACAAAACAGATAACAGATGGGATAATCTTAGACTTGCGACTAAATCCCAAAACGGAATGAACCGCCCTGCGCAGTCTAACAATACCTCCGGATACAAGGGCGTATCCCGAAACAGGAAACGTTGGGCCGCAAGTATACATGACAACGGCCTAAAACGCCATCTTGGTACGTTCGATACGCCAAAGGAAGCCCACGCAGCGTATTGCCGCGCAGCCCTAAAACTTCACGGCGAATTTGCTAGGCTAGTCTAAAGCCTCCGAAATCATCTGGGCTTTACGCGCAAGTATCTTGTTGACGTGTTCGTCTACCGAATTGGCTAACGAGAACACGCGAACAATCACTGGCTTTAGCTGGCCGATCCTATGGCAACGCTTGGCCGCTTGTGCATTAGTAGAGTTCAGCCAATCCATCTCGACAAACGCCACCTGATTTGCGGCGGTTAAGGTAATGGCTGTCGAGCAGGCCGTGATTTGGCCAATGAATACGCGCACCTTCGGATCGGTTTGGAAGTTATCAATCGCCGCTTGGCGTTCAGCCGTTGGCATACCACCTGCAACCACCACCGGATTAAAGTCTTTCAGCTTATCGTAAAGCGTCTGTATCGCATCGGTATGGTAGGCGAAGATTACAATCTTGTCGTAGGCATCATCGGCCAACTCGCCCGCTATCTGTGTGGCGATGGGCGCTGCCTTGGCTACACCAGTCAGCCGACGAAGTGACGCGATATGCGGGGCGATGCCGTCTATCTTTTCGGACAAATCTTCATTTGTCAGGGCGTTAGCAAGGATAGCGTCAACTGCCTCCTTTTCTCGCGGGTCTTCGATGTGCTTAGTATCGCTCCAGTTAGCTACTTCTATCGAAGTATCCTGCCACCATATAGGCGGCAAATCCTTTAACACAATTTCGGATTTACGGCGCAGCATGATTGCTTTCAGCACGGTCTTGAACTCGGCCATGCGTTCAGTCTTGTTGCCAAGAATTTGCAAGCCGAACTTACCGTTCCAAGTCTTGCAGAAATACATGGTAAAGTCGGTGAAGTTTAGAGGGTACTGCCAAATCGCTTTGAGATGCGTCCAGAAATCGCTGACGTTAGAAGGAAGGGGAGTACCACTAAGAAGCCAAACACGATCAGCGAAACGAACAAGGCCATCGCCGCGACAGTACTGACCATATAGATACTTTGTGCGCTTAGCAGTACGGTTGCGCAGATAATGCGCCTCATCCAGAACCAGAACGTCTGGCTCAAACTTTGCGATTTCATTGCGGACCTCCTTCGATTGCGTAATCTTATCGTAGCTAAAGACTTTGACTTCGCGCTCAACGGTTCCCCACCGCTCAAACTCACGACGCCAGTTAATCTTGGCAATGGCCGGGCAAATTACGACGACCTTTGTTAGGCCGAGTTTATCACAGGCCGCGATAACTTGAAGTGTTTTGCCAAGGCCCTGCTCATCGGCGAGAAACGCCGCCGGGTTATCACAGAGAAAGTCTGCGCCGACCTTTTGGTAATCGAATAGATGGTTCATTGTCTTCCCTCTCAGCGGCGTAGCAGGCAAGAAGCGCAGCTTCGGCCCGGCCATCGTCCTTTTTCCGTGCGAAGAGATGGGCGTAATCCGGGAACAACTCTTGTGCCCGCTGACGACTGCCGTCCTTTCCTCCGAACGTGCGCATAGACTTAATCCAAGTCGCAGGCGGTATCAACTCAAAAGATACAGACAGGCCAGCAAGCACGCCTTCGACGATACCCGCCGCTCTGCCGAAGCTGAACATTGAGGACACACCTTGGCCCGGCATGGCGTGGACTTTCTCGATGAGGGCGGAAGTATCGGCGGTGACGTGACCGCGCAAAGCATTGGCCAGCATGTGCGCGTCAACCTGATTGACGACACGCGGCCCGCGCTTGACCTTTAGTGTAGGCATGTCGATGATGACAAGTTCTCGGCTATCCTTATCCAGAATAGCGACAGCCCCGAACGCGCCGGGATCAATGCCCATGAACTTCATGGGCAGTGTCTATGATATTAGAAGCTAGTTCGCAAGTGACTGCGTGGCCCCAAAGACTTACGATGGCGAAGCCCGTCGGGTTTGTGGCGACGCTTTGCTTTTGGCTGTGATCGCCATGACATGTCTTTAACGCTAGTCTTCTTGGCCATTACTATACCTACGGCTGTACTGGTGGGAGTTTTTGGTTCTCTTCTACGTAGCGGTTAAGCGCCATCGTCTTGAATGTCTTTGCGAATACCGACCGAGAGAACTCCATGCGCTTCCGTATCTGAGCGCGGCGTTCATCGTCGTCTAGCTTTTTCCATTCCGGTGTGTCCATATCCGCCTGAATAAGAGCCTTGCCTAATTTACCTGAAACAAATGTAAATTGGCGGCGCTCTTGATCCGTAAGTTCAAGTTTAAACTTTACCGGTTTTTCTTGGCCCGTACTGACTGACAGTGACATCTCTTTTTTAGGCGGAGCAACACCAAGCTGAAGCCGCCCGATCTCTTTCAAGAATGGGTCTTTTGTTGTCGTGGACATACCGACCGGCGACAATAGGTTAAACGAGATAGCGCCTACTTGGTCGATAGTCGGTCGTCCGGCTACGGGAAGCGCGCCTGTCCGCGTAATCGGATCGCCCCAAACATTGAGTTTATTAGGAACCCGATTGATGTCGTAGTCTGTCCCTGCAATGGTGAAAGTGTTACCGCGAATAACCGGGATACGATTTTGTACTTCTTTGATGATTGAATTTGCTTCGCGTACTTGCGGATCAATCGCGGCCCCCGCTTGGCGGAACAAGTTTGGAACTGCAAGCCCAGCGGCGGTGTCGCGTATAAACTTTTCGACAGTCGTAATATCCGCGTAATCGCCAGCAAGGCTTTCATAGAGATTAGTGAAGCCTTGCAGATATGTTTTCTGAGCGATATTGGACGCGATAGAAAAAGGAATGAAGGCTAGGGCCTTTTGATATTCCTCTTCCGTCATGTAATCCTTAGCGGTTACGGCATCAGCAACCACGCCGAAGAGCGTGGCGTATGGATCGAGTTTACCGATGGAGTAGTATGTATCGCCTACCTTAATACTATACGGCTGCCAACCAGTCGCCAGCAATGCCGCTCTTTCTTTAGGATCGGTAGGCCCGGAACCAGTAATCTTTCCTTCAAGTGCGTAGCTAACTAACGCACCAGTCGCGCCAATACCTAGCGATAGTTTCGCCAAAGCCTCGTCACGCTGCCGTCCTCCGGCCTTTATCTCGGTCATCCATCTGTCTGACAGTGGCGCAAAAGGGGATCGCTCCGCCGCATACTTTAGAAGATTGGCCGGAGATTTAAAGAATGGAATAAAGAACGAAGCGGTAGGGGATTGCGCGAGGAACCGCTGAAAGTTTTTACCTGTCCGCCCAAGTTCCGATTGGAACGTGCGGTACTCAGCTTCGCGCTCCGCCGCCTTTTGCATGGCTTCGGTTGGCTCTTCTTTATACTTAGTAAATAATTCGTCTAGTTTTTGCCTATTACCGCCGCTTTCATCAAAGGCTTTTTTAAACGCCTGTGCGTTCAATTCACCTCGGCGGGCGATAGATTTAAAAAACTCATCCTGCGTAAGCAGGAGCCGGGTGGGGATGCGGACAACTTCACCGACTGGGCCACCGATAGCATTGCGTTGAACATCAAGCCGCGTTACTCGGCTTTGCGCCTCTCCCGTTTTGAATGCCTGCGCTGCAAGTTTAAGCCCTTCGCGTGTACCTTGGCGCATTCCCGCTACCCGCGCTCCGACTTCACGGAAAGTAACCCGATCAGGTGTGCGTCGTAACGCGCCGATACCCGCTTCCAATGGCTTTTCGATAAGCGGAGACACCGCCGTCAGCACGTTTGAAGCAAGGTTGATTGTTTGAGTTCTGATACCAGACAGCCAGAAGTTTATGTAGTATTCTTTAAACTTATCCTTCCATGTTGGCGTTGCAATTTTGCCAACAAACTTAGCGGCGGAGGCAGGGTCGTCAAACGTCGCAAGGCTTTGGATCAACTCTTCAGTCGATACCCCTTTGGCCCGCTGTTCGAGAAGCTGCTTCATGGCAATCGAAAGATCGACGGACGGACGCTCACGAAGAACGCGCATCGCCCGGCCAAGTTCGGAACTCGCGCCCTGAAGTGTCTCGAGAAACGCCGTGTTAGAAACAAGACTATCCACTGCCTCTTGAAAAGCTACAGGGTCTTGACCACCAGAAGCCACCCACGCTTTCGCCTTGGCCACAGCGTCTTCAGTGTTCTGGTAAACGACACTCTTTGCCGCCTGAATTTGCTCGGCGTTCAAAGGCATACTGATCTTACGACCGAGAATATCTTTGAGATTAACGTCCTTCGACAACTCATTGATCTGCTCAATAGTCATCGTGCCGCGTCGGGCTTCAGGGAAGTCCTTATTAGCCTTGGCTACGTCTGATAGAAACCGCTTGGTTTCGTCGGGTGTCTGAAAGTTGGAAGATTTTAATGTACCGATACGTTCCGGCACAGGTACTTCCGGCGTGCCAGCGGCCATGCCTTTGATAACATCTTCGGCGCTTGCGCGCATCTCACCTACACGCTCAGGCGTGATAGCTGGGGCAATCTCTGGTGTCGGTGCTACCGCAGCTTCAGGGATTGCTGCTTCAGGGATTGCCGCTGCGGCCACGGGGGCTTCCGGCAACTCAACCGGCTTCGCCTTTACCAACGTCTCTGGCACAACAGGGGCGGGGGCGGTAGGCCTAGCAACTGCGGCCATCTCAGGGGAGAGCGCAGTCTCTGCAACCGCTGCTGCAATTTCATCCGCAACTGCGGCTGGGCCAGTAGCAAAGCGGCCGATAGCCGCGCTAGTCTCCGGTGCAACACGACGGAAACCCGCCGATACTGGTTTAGCCGCAAATGGTAGGGCG
>Ga0315909_10001913_pt1 | contig 27405 bp, 46 predicted proteins | sample LakEriMetagenome_11_FD_203527 | JGI IMG/M metagenome (GOLD analysis project Ga0315909, IMG submission 203527) | Freshwater fungal communities from buoy surface, Lake Erie, Ohio, United States - Buoy 2 MA125 | ecosystem: Environmental > Aquatic > Freshwater > Lake | place: USA: Lake Erie, Ohio... | reverse complement strand
GGTAACTGGACAGTTATAAATTCATCTACCAATAAGCGTAGAATGGAAGGTAAAGCCTCTAGTGTTGGGGGTATAGCAGGTTCACAACAGCAACCTTGGATCCCCGCAAAAATTTATGTTACCCCAGATGAATTAAGAGAGATTTGGGATAAGCAATTTGGCAAATGCTACTGGTTTGGGGTACAATTAGATTTAGACCTTTTATATAAGTCGCACCCTGACTGGATGCCAAAACATCCTATGTGTCCTAGTATAGATAAGATTGATGTTAACGGAGATTATACAAAAGAGAATATTGTTATCACAACTAGGTTTGCCAACTTTGGCAGAAACGTTTGTGATTTTGACAAGTTCCACAACATAGTTAAGGAATTAAAAAATGGCTAAACGTAAGGCAGTAATATTTGATGTAGATGGAACATTGGCAAATGTTGATCCATACCTACACAACATACGCAATATAAATAATGATCCAGAGTTTAAAAAGAATTACGATAAGTTTCATGAAGAATCTATTGGTGCAGAGCCAAACCAAGAAGCAGTTGACTACCTTCGTGATGCTATGGAAAATGGTTTAGATATTGTTGTAGTAACTTCTAGGCGTGAATGGTGGAGAGGCGTTACCTCTATCTGGATGGCTAAGAATGGTATCTATCATGATGCCCTTTACATGCGTAAAGATGGTGACTTTAGAAAAGATTATGAAGTAAAAGATGACATTCTTTATAGAATTAATAAACAGTGGGATGTAATGCATGCCTTTGATGATAACCCAGCAGTGATTGAACTATGGGAAAAGAATGGTATTCCAACTACAAAGATAGGAGACTGGGATGGATCAAGATAGTAAAGAAAAAGACTTTGAGGATTGGGCTGAGGCTCATGGCATAGACCTAACTCCAGAACTTTACCTACAAAACCAGAGAATGTACATACTAAATGAACTATCTCTTGTTGGTGTAACAGTTGATCTTCCCTCTGAGTTTATGTGGGGACTTAACTCTCAACAGTTTGCAGAAGTTATCGCTGGACTAGTTGGAAGAATTAAAGGTTAAAACCTTCTAGGCATTCCATACAGTAGTGGCTATAGGTAGATTCGTATCTAAATCTGTCCCCCGCTAAAATAATCTCTCCAGATTTATGCTTAGATAGATTATCATCTGTAACAGCGCCATAAACAATAGGAATAGCATTATTAAAACATTTTGGACACATATAACAATAGTACCATACTTGCAGATAACCTGAAAGTAGTATATACTGGATATATGTTCTGTGGGGATTGTGGGTCAAGACTCGTTAATGGAGATTGCAATGCCTGTTTTGAAAATAAAAACGCACTAAGAGAGTTTGAAGAGGAATCAGATGAGTAACTGGACAGAAGAACTAACAGATGAGCAGAAGCAACAGGTTTGGGACTTTATTGTATTTACAGTAAAGGAAATCAGAGAACAGATTGCCGTTGACATACTTGCAACATCTGATCTTTGGGCTGCAAAAGGACTAAACAAATCTCGCAGAACCCAGAAGGCGTTTAAGATTTCTGCTGCTATTGCGAGAGGACAAAACGAAGTTGATGCTAATCAGTCTAATTAAGTCTATTAAGTGTAAGTTTTCTGGACACACTCTTGTGCCTGCAGGCTCTTGCCCATTTACTGGTGCAACATACCGATATTGTGAAAGATGTAGCATTATGATTCCAGTGCAGGTTGTGCAGTGATGTGGTCATGGGTGCTAGCAGCAATTGGTGTTACAGGAATATTTCTTGTAGGTCGTAAAACTATTTGGGGTTGGGTAGTTTTATGCGTAAATGAATGCCTATGGATTGCCTATGCCTTGGCTACAAAACAATACGGATTTATTGTTGCTGCTATTGCATATGGGATTGTTTATGTTAAATCTTTTATACATTGGAAAAGAGACGAAAGGTTAGAAGTGCTTGATGAAAGATAATTATGGGGTTACCAATGAGGTAAGAGATCAAATTATCAAAGATTATCTTATGAAGTCATACCATTGGACTATTGGTCTTAGTATGTTAATAATTGGAGTCTTGACTGGTGTTTTAATAAGTTGAAAAAACAGAAAGGTTAGTGTATAATTAAAATATGCCAAAAATAAAATTTATCCAATACTCACATAAAACAAAGTTGGCTAGTCTTTCTCTACTTCCAGCAACAATGATCATTCCTGAATGGTATAAGGAGTACAAAGACTAGTGGCTATTTTTATGAATGGAACAAAAAAAGGAAAACATTTTGAAGAAAATGGCAAAATAGTCTTAGTTCCTTTTTCTCACCCTTACTGTATGAAAGTAGAAACTGAAGAGTATTTTGTTAACGAAGCAGGAGAAGCATACACAGACCCTAAATTTGAAAATTTTCAGTGCATTGCTTGTGATGATACAAAAAAAGAAATAAAAAACAAAAAATTTCATGATGCATATTGTAAAAAAACACTTTATCCAAATTATAGGTTTAATGAATGTACGTGTAGTTTTGTTTCTGAAATAAGAAATGAATTTTTAGATGAATTAGAAAGAATGACAAAGCAAGATTTTTCAAATAAAGATTTTAATGACGGATTTAAAGAAGGATTTGATTTAGTTGTTAGGTTCATAAAAGGAGAAATTGTGTAATGTCAAAAAAAATTGAATTTCGTGCACTTGATCAGTATGCTTTTGATACACAACTAAGGCCTTTCCCAGCATCTCAGGCTATACCAAAATGGTGGCGTGAAATGACACCGTATTTACCATCACCAAACAACATTGACGGAAAAAAATTAATAGTTGATGAGCGTGGACACTCAAATGCTACAGCAAAAAAATGTACACCAATGCTTGATGCAATAACAAGTGGATATATTATTCCACTATGGGCTGATGTTTTAGTTTCTTATAAAGACGAAGACAATGGAGAGCCAAGTGTAAGTTGGAGAACTTCTAAAAGTATTTTTGAAATACATGGCCCTTCAGCCAACTTTGTAGAAAGGCCCCCTGGATATCGCAAAGGAGTTTTAAAATATTTAAATGGATGGATTCCAATCACCCCAAAAGGGTATTCCTGTTTAATTACATCTCCATTTGGATATAAAGATTTGCCACTACACGCAGTTCCAGGTATAATTGATTCTGATAAGTCTCTTCATGATCTTACAGTTCCAATGTGGCTTAAAGATGGGTTTGAAGGAATAATTGAAAAAGGAACTCCTTTAATACAAGTAACTCCTTTTAAAAGAGAGTCTTGGCAATCTGAGTTTTCTTTTTTTAAAAATAATGAGTATGATAAAGAAATGGCTCGTGGGTTTGAGGGAACAATTGTTAACCACTATATAAAAAATATATGGTCAAAAAAAACATACAAGTAGTTAGGTAAAGCAACAATGTCTAAAAAAATTATTAAGGCTGAAGCATCTAGTTCAATATACCCAACAGTCTTGCCAATTAAAAATATTATTCCAAAATGGTATAAAGATACTAAGCAGTGGATCAATGGAGAGCCAGCATTTTATGATACAGCAATTAAACATTGTATGCCATTCTTTGACTCACTTACAACTGGATATTACATTCCTCTGGTTGGAGACATATTAGTAAAAAAAGTGGATGAGTTTGCATCTGAAATAACTTGGGGTGGTAAAGACGACCTTGTTGAGTTTAGAGATTCAAAGTTTTCTGGAGAACTCCCTGTTCCAGTAGGCTATAGCCCAGCATCAACTGCATGGGTAATGCACACTGCAATAGAAATCCCTGATGGATACAGTATGCTAATCGTCCAGCCTATTAATAGATTTGATTTACCTTTTATTACTGTGAGTGGAGTAGTTGATAGTTTTACCATGCATCCTGGAAGAATACCATTTTTTCTAAAAAATGACTTTGAGGGTGTAATTCCACAAGGAACTCCAATTGCACAACTAATACCATTCAAAACAGAAGAATGGAAAGCAATAAGAGAAGAAGGTCTTTACGAAAACTCAATGCTAAACAAAGAAAGAAGTAATCTGGTATTGTCTGGATGGTATAAGAAAACATATTGGAAGAAGAAAAAATACGAATAATGATTATTCTTGGAATAAACAAAACCACACATAATGGGTCTGTTGCTTTACTAAAAGATGGAGAACTATTATTTCATCTTGAAGGTGAGCGTCTTTCAAACATAAAGCATGATAAGTTTCAGTTTCAGGCTTTGTCTAAAATAAAAGATTACGTTGACCATGTGGACCACATAGTTTTATCTGGGTTTTCGCCAACACTTGTATATGATAAATATATACATAATGATGCATACACAGCAATGGTTCTTGGACTAGGAAAATCTTTCACACAAAACAATATAACAGTTCATGATCTTTGGGACAAGCACCATGAAATGCATGCAGCAACAGCGTTCTATAATTCTGGTTTTACAGACGCATTATGTATAGTTAAAGATGGTGCTGGTTCAGAATATTGCTTCAATAATGAAAACTATTCTAGCGATATTGTTGGTAAAGAAGCATCTACAGCGTTTGTTGGATCATACCCTAATAACTTTACTATGATTGATAAGATGGTAACTGTTCCAGTTCCTTCCAAATTTTCACCATGTGGGATTGGTCCAGGAGTTTATGCAACAAACACTGTCTCTGAGGCACATGCTTTTGAGATTACAGCATTTAACCTTGGCTTTGACTATCTTGATGCTGGCAAGGTAATGGGATTGTCTGCCTATGGAAAACCAAATAAAAAGTTTCCACCTATTTATAAAAATGGATTAATCAATGATGATATTTTTGCAATAGAAAATGGAGAGTATGTCTTTAAAATTAATTTAGAAGATAACTTTCAAGAAAAAGCAGACTTTGCATATGCATTACAAACTCAAATACAAGAAAAGGTTGCAGACTATATTTTATTTATGCTGAAACAAACTGGACAAAAAAACCTTTGCTTGTCTGGAGGGTTTTTCCTGAACTGCGTATCAAACTATAACTTGCTAAAGCAATTACCCAATGATGTAAACATATATATAGAACCAGTGTCAAGTGATGCAGGTAATGCGATAGGTGCAGCATTATATATCCATCATGCTTTATCAAATAACACAGAACCAAAGAAAAGAAATGACATTTACTATGGTCCAAAATATAAATATGATAATAACCTTTTAAACAATCACAGTATTATAAAGAATGTATCGCCAGCAGATGTTGCACAGTTAATTGCTGATAAAAATATTGTTGCTATATATCAAGGTGGCTCAGAGTCTGGACCACGTGCTCTTGGCAATAGAAGCATTTTGTATGATCCAAGAGATAAAGACGGAAAAGATCATGTTAACTCAGTAAAAAAGAGAGAATGGTTTAGACCTTTTGCTGGCACAGTTATGATTGAACACGCAAAAGAATGGTTTGACCTTAGACATTTAAATGAGTCAAAGTTTATGATGTTTGCTGTAGATGTTTTAAAAGATAAGCAAGAACTTATACCCGCAATAACTCATGTTGATGGAACTTGCAGGGTTCAGACTCTTGAAAAGAATGATAATATAAACTATTATGAACTAATCTATGAATTCAGAAAAATTACTGGTGTACCAATACTGTTTAATACATCATTTAATCTTGCTGGAAACACCATAGTGGAAACACTTGACGACGCACTTTGGACACTGTATAATTCTAATATAGACTATTTATATCTGCCAGAACTTAAGGTAGTAGTTAGGAAATAATATGGCTGATCCAAATCAAACCCCATCCCGTGGTGACTGGGTATGCCCTTGTAGTGGTTGTCAAAAAACAGTTGCAGCAGAACGCAAACAACTAATTGACTTGTTTGAAAAAACTAAAAATGATTATTTAGTTTACCGTGGATCTAGTTTTCATAAAGACACTGGTGAATTAATGTGGGCAAAGGATGACGCTCTGGCTTATGCAGAAGGTATTGATACAGTCATAGAGTTAATTAAAGAAAGAATGCCAAAGCCTAAACCTAAACGCCAGTAGCCAAGTTGGTTAAGGCCCCGAACTCATAATTCGGTTATCGTAGGTTCAAGTCCTACCTGGCGTACCAAGTCTCAGTAACTCAGTGGATAGAGTAGTACCCTTCTAAGGTAAAGGTCGCAGGTTCAAATCCTGCCTGGGACACAAAGATGCTATAATAGAATGAAACTAAAAAGGGGTAATTCGTTGGCTAAAATTGTTTTTCTAGGAAACTTTGAGGTTTCTTATAGTAGTGAGAATCATCATGTTAATAGTCTTGAGTCTCTTGGACATACCGTTGTAAAGTTGCAAGAAAAGAAAGCAAAGAGTCATGTAATCCTTGACCAAGCGCTTAACTCAGATCTGTTTATCTGGGTACATACTCATGGCTGGGAAACAACTGGCAGGATTACTATGGATAATGTTTTGCTTCAACTAAAGCAGGCAGGTGTGCAGACAATTACCTACCACCTTGACCTATGGTTTGGTCTTGATCGCCAGAAAGATCTTCAAGAAGATAACTTTTATAAAACAATTGGACACTTTTTTACTGTAGATAAGTTGATGGCTGACTGGTTTAATGAGAACACTCAAGTAAAAGGACACTTTATTCCTGCTGGAGTTTATGATAAAGAATGTTATATTCATGAAGCATATAACCCAGATAAATTTAAATATGATGTTATTTTTGTTGGTAGCAAAAGATATCACCATGAACACAAGTATCGCTCAGACTTGATAGACTTTTTAAGAAAGACATACGGAGATAGATTCCTTCATGTTGGTGGTGATGGAGATACTGGAACTGTTCGTGGTGATGAGTTAAATAAGATATACGCACAAAGCAAGGTAGCCGTTGGAGACAGCCTTAACATTAACTTTAACTACCCTTACTATACTAGTGATAGGTTGTTTGAGTCTACTGGTCGTGGTGGATTTACTATCTACCCTCGCATTGTTGGGCTTGAAGATTACTTTGAAGATGGTAAAGAGATTGTATTTTATGAACATGGTAATCTTGAAGATCTAAAATCTAAGATAGATAAGTATCTTGATAATGATTCTGAAAGAGAAGTAATTAGATCAAATGGTCATAACAAGACTAAGCAACAGCACACTTATGTACATAGGTGGGCCACTATTATGAAGGAGTTAGGGCTATGACAGAAATGGTAAAGGCCGTTATTAACGGAGAGTTTGAAATTATACTACCAAAGCATCGTGCAGATAGACCAGACTGGTACCAGCCACATGGTTGGGAAAAGCCTAGACTAAAATCAATGCATGAGAATATTGGCAAGGGCGATGTTGTTTACTACATTGGTGCAGAAGAAGGAGAGATGCCTGCTTTGTGTCAAATGTGGGGAGCAGAGGTAGTATTGTTTGAACCCAACCCAAAGGTTTGGTCACACTTCCCGTTGCTATGGAGTGCAAATAATCTAGAAATGCCACTGGCTTCTATTCCTGGTTTTGCATCTGACAAAGATAACAAACTTGCTCGTATCTATTACAACGAGTTTCCACCAGAAGCAGACGCTCCAATTGAAGCAGCACACGGATTTAAAGAACTTCAGTATGAAGCAGACAAATATGGACAAACAAAGATTGATACTCTTGTTTACGAAAAAGGAATGAAGCCACCTACAGTAATCTCACTTGATGTTGAAGGTAGTGAATGGCGTGTTCTTGGTGGTGCAGAAAAAGTTATGAGAGAGTTTAGACCAAAGATCTGGCTATCTGGTCATCCAGAGTTCATGATGATGTATTGGAAAGAATACCTATATGATCTTAGACAGTTTATCAAGGGTATTGGATATATTGAACATCTAATAGACTATCAGCATGAGGTTCATTTCTACTATGAGCCTGCCTAAAGCATATATATATTCTACAAACCCTCTTGATTCTGCTGATGGTAAGTGGGACTATGAGTTACTTAGGCTTACCTTTGAGCGTAATAAGATTGAGCAAGTAACAGTTACCAGCATACCTAACGATGAAAGATGTTTTGTTATTATTCCTGGACAAGGAAATGCTGGAAGCGAAGACTATATCTCTAAGCAACTACAAAAGGCAGGCAGAGTAGTTCTATTTATTACTGGGGATGAGTCTGGCAACTTTAATGTTGATAAGATCAAGCATCCAAATATTTCTATTTGGGTTCAATACCCGCACAAAAAGCATGAAAAATATAATAAGTTTTTTATTGGCGTTCCTCAGCATTTAAAGAACAACTTGCCTGATTATCCTGTTAAAGAATATGATGTATATTTTGGTGGTCAAATAACCCATCAGCGTAGGCAGCAGTTAGGAGAGGTCATGCCAAGTCTCCCAAATGCCCTTTATAAGCCCACAGCAGGCTTTGCACAGGGAGAACAGCCCAAAGACTACTACAGCACTCTATCAAAGGCTAGGGTTGCTCCAGCCCCTGCTGGGGCGCAGGTAATAGATACCTTTAGGTTCTTTGAGGCTATTGAAATGTTGGCCTTACCTGTTGGTGATCTTATTGACTCTAAAGGTGAAATGATTGATTATTTTAACTATCTTCACCCTGCAGGAATTCCAATTGAAAAGATTGATAACTGGAACAAACTAAAAGAAATGCTACCTAATCTTATTAATAATTATCCAAATAATATGCATCAGGTTGTATGTTGGTGGATTAAATACAAGAGAGATTTTTCTATTGAGATCATGAAAGATATTTATGAACAAAGATAATGTAACTATAATTGTAGCAACTTCTATAATTCCTAGTCATCCAGACACATCTATACTAGATGAAACAATTGACTCTATAAGAAGCCACTTCCCAGACAACGAGATCATTCTTCAGGTTGATGGACTAAGGAAAGAAAGACTAAACCGTAAAGACGATTACGATGAGTTTAAGAACAGAATTTTGTGGAAGTGTTTGCATCAATGGAAAAATGTTTTGCCAGTTATATTTGACCAACACAGTCACCAAACAAATATGATGAAAGAAACTATTGATCTTGTCCAAACAGCAGCAATGGTATATGTAGAAGGAGATGCCCCCTTAACTCCTGATATTGAAATTGATTGGCAAAAGTGTTTAGACATGCTTGAGTATGAAAAGGCAAACACCATTCGTTTTCACTTTGAGGCATCTATTCCTGTTGAGCATGAACACTTAATGTTTGGTCTTGAGGATGGCTTTATGAAAACCACACAGTGGAGTCAGAGACCACACCTTAGTCTTACTAAATATTATAGAGAGGTTGTTCTCCCTACCTGTGATGAGAAAACATTTATTGAAGATAAGTTTCATGGGGTTGTTCAAGATGATGGATGGGATAAGCATAAACTTTGGATATACCATCCAGAAGGAAACATAAAGAGATCTTATCACCTTGATGGTCGTGCTGGAACAAGAAAGTTCACATCAGATGACGATGCTTGGGGATATACTGAATGACATTTGGGATTATTGCAAGGTGTGACAATACTGGTTTGGGTAATCAAACAAGAGACTTAGTAAGGATGCTGAACCCTGACAAAATTCTTTTGGTTAACTCTACTAAGTTTAATAACAATAAGCAGTACCCCGAATGGTATGACGGATACAATGTCACAATGACTAATGGCTTTCCAACAAAACAAGAGGTTACTATGTTTATGGATGGACTGAAGTCTGTTCTAACCTGTGAAACCTTTTACCACCCACACTTTATTCATTTAGCCCAGAGACATAAGGTTAGAACTCTTATGCAGTATAACTATGAGTTCCTTGATCACCTTAACAAACCTGATATGCCATTGCCTACCTATATGATTTCTCCCAGTTATTGGAAGGTAGATGAGACTATTGCTAAGTTTGGTAATGAGACTAAGGTTGTTCATATCCCGCCACCAATTTATGTTGATGACTTTAAGTCTGTTAGAGAAAATAATATGTCAAAAGATCATAAGCGAATACTACATATTGGTGGTAAGGCTGCTTCACAAGATAGAAACGGTACTCAAACTGTTATTGATACGCTTCGTCACTCTAAGGCTGATTACGAATTAGTAATTAGAAGTCAGAGCGAACTAAACATTAATTATAAAGACTCTAGACTCACCGTTGAAGTAGGTAATATTGATAGCCGTTCTGAAATGTATAATGGCTTTGACGCAATGGTTATGCCAAGAAGATATGCTGGTCTTTGTCTTCCTATGAATGAGGCTCTTGTGAGTGGACTTCCAGTATTTATGACTGATATATCTCCTAACAATCAAATACTTCCAAGCGATTGGCTTGTATCATCAAGTAAGGTTAGCACTCTTATGACAAGAGTTAAACTTGATGTTTATGAAGCAGATGTTAGAGAACTTGCTAAGAAGATTGATCGCTATGTTAATAGTGATAAAAGGTTACAAAAGGAAAAGGCTTTGACAATTGGGTTTGAAAACTTTGACCCATCTATTCTAAAGGATCAATACCTTCAGATTCTGGAAGGATAAACTCTTCGGAGAACTTTTGTTTTAAGTCTCCAAGCGTAAGGAAGGTGGCCTTCCTATCTTTAATAAACTTAATATCTGTTTTAAGTTCTTTGATCTTATAGTCTGTAAACTTTAATACATAATAAGATAACCATAGATCATCAATGATCCAGTACTCTTCAGGGCAATCAAAAAAGTCTTCGTTTAAGAATAGTTTGGCACTACAGATTAGTCCACCTGTTCCAGCATAATTTCCTAATTCTTCTTTCTCAACTTTAATTTTTCTTTTGTATCTTGAGTTAACTCTGTGTGCCCAAAAGGATTTTACACAAGACTCATCGTACTGGCTGTGACATTCTTCTATAAATGTATTTGGAATTATCTCATCATCATCAATAAAAATTATTTTTTTGTATCCATCTTCGGCAAGATCTTTTGCTAATAAAAATCTAGCAAACTGTTTAAAGTCATTTGCATAGTTGTGTACAGAAATATTTAGGTTGCCCTTAAACTTATCCAAATACTTTAAAAGTTTTTCATTTTGACCTGAATTATCTACAATATAAAAGTCAAAGTCTTTATCTGTTTGATTATTTATGCAGGCCAAAGTTGTATTTAGGTTCTCAAACCTTACATACGTACACATTATTAGCGCTGTCTTTGACATATATCTCCATGATAACATAGAAAGAGCCAGCCCAATATAGACTGGCCCTAACTATTTTTACTACTTACTTCTTTGGCGCTGCCTTCTTGACTGCTGCCTTCTTCTTTACAGGTGCCTTAGCAGCCTTGAGAGCCTTCTCTACTTCCTTAGCATCTGGCAATACACCAAAAGCCTTGTCGTTAGGATTGATTGCTCTGAGTGCAACTGGTGCGATAGCAGCAACAAGTGCTGTCCATAGATCCTTTGGATCTGTTACGCCAGCCATGTATAGTGCTAGACCTGATGCAAGTACTGAGCGACCATATGATGCTAGTAGTGCCTCTAGTTGTTTCTTATTCATTTTATTCCTCCTAGGATATAATTCGTGTTAGTACTGTGAAGCCAATCCATAAACCAATAATTCCTGCGACTCCCGCAAAAACTGGTGGTGCTGGTACTGGCAATTTGAATGCTGCGAACACGACACCGCACCCAAAACCTGTTAGTGTTGATAAGATAATATCTTTCACTTTACTTCTTCTTCCTCTTTAGGTAGTAACTTTTTTAACTCTTCATATGCTTGTGATATTTTCTTTAATGAGTTATAGTTTGGTTCCATTGATATAAGATCCCCGTACTCTTTAAAGTAATTGATTTCTGGTTCAACATCACTAACAAACTTACTAAGACCAGACTGAACCTCTTCAATATAATTGAATGCCCAGTCTCGTGAATCAGCAAGAAACTTAAGGAAGTTCTCTTGATGTATCTGTTGATCTGACTTATCTTCTTTTAAATTTTTAAGTGTCTTTATATATTCTTCTAAAGTAAAGTTGTCAACATATAATTTACCTGCAAGTTTTTGTGAAGAGATTAACCTTCTTAAAGTTATAAGGTAGGCTACTACGAAACAAGCCATTGCAGAACCTAACACAACTATAATAGTGTTTTCAATCATTTAAGAGCCTCTCTCGTAACTAGCACAATAGCACCTTCCATCTCTAAAGCATTCTTAAGTTGTACAACATATTGTAATGCTGCGATCTTCTCATCATGCAATAGTCCAGCAAAATGTCTCTCATCTAATTTTATAGTAAGGAAGTGATCATTGTCAATAAGTTGAACAGAAAAACCTTTAGGCGCTTGCACTGCGTGAAACGCTCTCTTCATTGCATCTGTATACATTTTATTTATCCATTGTTAAAACTTGCCATGTGTCTGCCCAGTCTGCCTTGGTTTTATGGTTGTTGAATTCTCTAGATACTTTACCATCTTCAAGATATACACCACCCCAAACTCCCCATTCTTTTCCAGATACACCATTAGCAAAACATTTTCTTGCTAGTGGACACTGCATGCATAAAGCATCAACTAAAAATCTGGATTCAGATTCATCTTCATATTTATCAAAAAATATATTAGTATCAAGGTCTTTGCATGGAGCATCGTCTTTCCATAGATGCTGCTTCATGTCTACTCCTTATACTTGCCTGGAATCTCCCAGCCACTACGAGAAGGACTAAAAGTTTTTTGAATGTACCATTCATTGTTAATGCGAATACCGTTAGCGTCTGTTCTGCCAAGATTTGTTTTCTTGAGTTCTAGAACATCCCAACCAACCCATTTTAGGTTGCTGTTTTTTGATACAATTTTTTCCATTGCATCTAAGTCTTTTATGATCATCTTTACCCCTTTTAGTATCTAAAGATTCCAACTTCAACATTGTTAAGTTCAGCCTGAGCAACAAGTTTTGAATTTGATTGCTTTGGTGTGCTTAAAAAAGCAAAGTAGTTTACGTAACTCATATTTTCTTCAACCCATGAAGTAGGTGCCTTAAAGAATTTAATCTTCTTGCCACGAGCCTTCATCCCTCTTTCAGATAAGTTTGAGAACTCTGAAACAAAAGAGTTAACTTTTGCTGGGCCTACTGAATAAATAATAAACTCATTATCATCTTCTTTCATGCCAGAAAGAGCAACGCTCATTGCACGAAGAAAGATTTGATAATCATTAAAATCATTTGTTCCCTGTACTGCCACTATCATTTCTATTCCCACTCCTTAAGTTATCCAATATGAATAACATCTTCTCAACATCTTTTTTTGACATATTAGTTGTATCTACTGGCTTTGCTGATTCTGGTACTGGTGCACCATCTTCAACATTAGCAACATAAAATATATTACTAGCCACCCAATATGCTTGATCTTCTACAACTAACACCTTAATTGTACTCTTTTCTCTGCGCTTTTGCAACTGAGAAGATGTATCTTGGTGCTGTGGTAACTCATAAGTAAAAAACTTTTTCATCATTTTGTGCATATCACTTTGGCGATATATAACTCTATGAGATTTTTTATATTTACTTTTTGTTACTATTCTAATTATAAACCAGGTGGCAAGGATTGTCAAGCCCACTACTAGGAAATACTCCATACTTAACCCTTTCTAAAATCAAAAGGGCTACCTTCCCAAACCTTGTTCTTTTCACGATTAACTATTGCTCTTGACCAGGAAAACCCTGCATCTCCGCCCCAAGCATCCCACATGATACGACCATTAGATGGGTTAGATGTATTATAAAAGTCTTTACCTTTTTTATCTACTTCATGCCGTGAAAAAAATGAATACATTCGCTTAACAGTATCAAGAGACATTGCAGATCCGTTAACAATATCTGTTGCTCTACCCCAGCCTACAGGGGTTCCAGCACCAGTTGCTTTTCCTTCTTCTTTCCACTTAAGCGCTCTTCTTGCAGCAGCCTTCATACCTGAAGTAGGAGTATATGTATCAGCCATTTTTCTTTACCTTATTATGGTTAACATAGTAATCACCAAGAACAGACTTAACTGTTCCATTCTTATTCATGCGAACAATCTTTCCATCTTTAATCTGGGTTGCATTAAATGATCCCGACTTTTTCTTTGGCATTATTTATTAAATCCTTTCGGATCAAACAATCCATTCCAAACACTTTTTGTTTCTTCTACTGCATCAAACTTATATGTACCACCACGACGCTTATATTCTTGTACTACCCAAGAGTTTGCAACTGCAGATGGATATACATCAAACTTATCTTTTGCTGCTTGAACTACTCTTGCGTATAGTTTTGGATTTGATGGAGTGCTTCCGCCACTTCGTGGTTTAATCATTGTTCCATAATTAGGTTTCTTTGCTTTACCGATAGAATTATCATAAGCATCCATATCTGATCCCTCTTCCTCTTCCTCCATTGAGTGATTATTTATGTTAATTAATTCTGCATCTTTGTACATCATTCCAATACTATATGCTGTTGGTTCCCATTCTCCATCTTCTTCTTCGTAAATTCTGACAGACATTGCTGGATTTTCTGGTGGCATTGATTCAAGAGCATATTCGGTTCCTGGAGTACCAAGAGTACCGCCTTCAACCATAATGTGCTCAATCATTCCATGAACCATTCCTTCCTTTGTCATACCCATAACAAAGTCACCTTCTTTAAGCATGTGCATATTTTTACCTATATTTCCTTCAGAACGATTGATTGCATAAATCTGTGCTGCTGCTTCTGATCTTGATGTATGGCATCCCATTACTTCATTTGTTCCCTCTTTTAGAGCAGGGTAGCCAGCGCACCCAAACGAGCCTTTTGCTCCTACTTTATATGGCATAACAATCCTCCTAGATCTATATACTGATTATAGCAGAATTTACTTTGCTAAGACCCTTTTGATTTCATTGAGGCACTCAAATGATTCTGTGTCCATCTTGCTAAGTTCTTTTATATCAAAAGCCTTGTCCGTAAGGGTTACTAGTGGGTTAGAGTCCATTAAATCAACATTCAAAAACCCATCCTGCCAAAGATTCATTATCTGATTATTGACCTGATTCATATGCTCTTGGTATACCTCTGGCATAATTTCAATCATTTTTTCTGTCATTGAGTATAGGAACTCACCGCTAACTGGGTCAACACCCACAACCTCAACTGCTCCATTGAGGATTAGCATGTCAAAAATTTCAGAGTGGTCTTCATCCATCTGACATTAATTCCTGTAACTGTTCTTTTGTTTGTGCACCAGTGGCTCTTTTTACTTCAGACCCATTGTCAATAACAATAAATGTAGGGATTGACCTAACATTCATATCTTTAGCCATCTTTATTTCTTGGTCAACGTCAATAAACTGAAACTTAACAGCAGAATCACGGTTAAGTTCTTCAACTATTGGCTTTACTTTTTTGCAGGGATGGCACCAATCTGCAGTAAAGTAAAGGATGTGTCTCACTTACCAGACTTCTTTCTAGCCTTTGCAAGTTCGTTAAAGTCTTTTATCTTAGTATCGCCTAGGTATCCCCAAGCATAGCCATCATTGATCATAATATCATTAAGGGATACTGTGTTACCATCTACATATACCCAGCCTAAAATGCGACCATACTTCTCAGATGAGTCCATCTTCTCAGTCTTAATAATGACAGACTTAGCATCCTTAAGAGACTTCTTTAAGTACTCCTTGGCCTCTAGACCTAGAGCCTTCTCAGCAAGATCTTTTGTGCGGGACTCAGGTGTATCAATACCAGCCAGTCTTACACGGGATGCAAACAAAATATCAAACCCTAAATCAATAAGAACGTCAATGGTATCTCCATCTACTACATTCTCTACTTTTCTTACATAATATTCATACATTAGTAGTCTTTACCTTTCGCCTTATTTTCAATAAGTTTATCTCTTTCATCAATGATAGTTAGCATAAATGCCATCATTTTTTTATAAGTTTCTGGGTTGTCCATAATCTTATTATAGTGGTGACCACAGAACATTAAGTCTCCACTAATACCGCTAACTTTAACCAAAGCCTCTGCTGCACAAGAGTCACAGCGATCTGTTGCTTTCAACACCCACTCTTGAGTAACTTCTTCTTCTATAATCATCGTGTTCATAGTATACCGCTACTTTCTGTTATCAGTTTTATAAAATCCCGAACCATTAAAAATTACCTCTGTAGTAGAGTATACACGAGCCAGTGGCAGAGTGCAAGTTTCACACTCATACCCTGGATCGTTATCTTTTATAGAACGAACTTTAATGACTATACCTTCACAAGTACCAGTGCATTGATATTCGTATGCTGGCATATTACTTAGCCTTTAATGCCTTTAGTGTTGCTTGATCAACTACACCTGTTGTTGGTAGTCCAGATTTCTTTTGAAAGTCCTGAACAGCCTTAGCAGTACCTGGACCAAATGATCCATCTGCCTTGATACCAAGAAGAGTTTGGACATTCTTAACTGCCTGTCCCTTTGAACCATTCTTAAGTGGCTTAAACGCTGCAGGAGCAGCCTTCTTAGCCTTTTCTGTAGGTGCTTCAGTTACTACGCCAGCCTTTGATAGTAATGGGGCATTTTCTTCGCCAGCATAGACTGGTCGACCCCAACCAACTACAGCGTTAAGGATACCCTTCTTATTCTTTACATAAGCACGAGTCTTCTCTACGCACATACCGCCATTGCGTTGATCTCCTTTAGCAGTTCCAGAAGTGTTTCCTTCAATAACCTGAATTGTTCCATCACCATTGTTCTTAATGCAAAGACCAACATGTGAAATACGATTTACGCCATCATCTGGGAAATCAAAATAGATCCAGTCTCCAGGGGTTGGATCATCATTACGAGCATCTGCCCAACGACCTTGCTTCTTAAATTCATCTGATGCTGCAACTGTTGATGCAGACTTTGGGAACTTTGCCACTCCCGCAGTGTGTGCACACCAAGAAACGAATGACTGACACCATGGTTGGAAGTTAACCTTCATCCATGCGCCGTACTTTGTTTCGTTATCTTTTGGTCCTTCAATAGTCCCAACTTCTTTCTTTGCAATTTCAATAATTGCCTCTACTGAGCCTTTAACAGCCATACAAAACCTCCTAAGTTTAGTACTACTAGTATATCAAAAGATGAGCAGTTTTACAACTTACTCAGGTTGTTTTAGACGGTGGTCTAAATATTACTTTATCTTAATAGTTTTAGGCTTTTTGTCTTCAGGAATAATACGATCTACATTAATATGTAGCATACCATCCTTCATCTCAGCCCCAGTTACTTCCATATATTCTCCAAGAGCAAATGATCGTGTGAACTTACGACCTGCAATACCCTTGTGAACTACTTCAGCATCTGTTACTTCAACAATTTCTCCCTTGATAATTAATGTTCCATTATCTACAGATACATCAATATTATCTTTTGAAAATCCTGCAACTGCAATGGAAATTCTATATGTATCTTCATCTAGTTTAAGAAGATCATATGGAGGATATGATTGTGTATTAGTTTTGTGTGCTGAATTAAGACGGCCTAACTCTCTGTTAAAGCCAATAAAAAAAGGATCATTGAATAGATCCATAGCAAATTGTGTTACCATTTTATTCCCCTTTCAAGCGAATAAGTTAATGTACCCCCGAAGGCAGTACCTATCTATTATACCAAACTTTGGAGCGGAAGACGAGACTCGAACTCGCAACATTCTGCTTGGAAGGCAGAAACTCTACCATTGAGTTACTTCCGCTTGGTGTCTCCAACGGGATTTGAACCCGTGTTATTGCCGTGAAAGGGCAACGTCCTAGGCCCCTAGACGATGAAGACTTGGCTGGGCTGGTAGGCCTCGATCCTACGACTTGCGAATTAACAGTTCGCCACTCTACCAACTGAGTTACAGCCCAAAACCTTATGCTATAGGAACCAGCCAAGTAATGATGATCTAAACCAACTCCAGTTAGCAAGTAATTTTGTTAGTTCTTGGATCATCAATTCTAGTTCTACATACTCTTCAGTTTGTCTTTCATCAAATGTAATTGATTCTCCAGAGGTAGCAGTTGCAGATTCTGAGTTTCTAGTATTTGAATAGGACAATGTTGCACCAATAGATTTATCTATTGTCTCAGTTCTCATAACTGGGCGACCATTTGTCTGACCAACTGTATCATTAAAAGTAAAAGAATTTTGAACTCCTGGCTCTAATGATGTTGATAAAACAGTTTTACTTGTTTCATTTTGAGTCACACTTGTAGTTATTGTTGGATTGTCATTGGTTAAAGTAAACCTACCATTTGACTCGACTACGGGTGTGCTACCTGGATTTGCAAGATATCCGCCTTGGTTTTGATGTGTCTCAGCATTTGCTGCAACCTGTGGAACAACTCGTGAACCAGCAAATGTTCCTGATCCACAGACTGATGGTTGACAAACAATAATATTTGTTACCACTCCAGCATCATTAACCATTGCATATGTATGGCAAGGATCTTCTGCAGAACACTCTCCTGCATTGGCTGGGGCAGATGCAAAAGCAAGTGCTCCAACAGTTAATAGAATACTTCCGATTATTGATTTGATTTTCATATTATTCCTTTACTTTGATTACTAATTGGCATGGGTCGCCACCTGCTTCCCACTCTTGTTCTTCTTCTTCTGTCATGTAGGGATCTCCTTCATGAGTATTGCAAAACGGTTCTGTTACCCATCCCCGCTCAATTCCATTAGTTAGCCAGATCTGAAACTCAGGTACGTCTTCTTCTATAATCATATATTAAGTATATCCTTAAATGCTAACTACGTCAACTGGACCCATGCATGATGGATTAAATTTAATTGCTGAATTGACTGCGCCTACCACACGCTTTCTTGCATCTTTAGCCTTTTCGGTTGCATTTAAATATCCGTAAGCATACTCTGCTCCTGAACCCATAGCAAGGTATGGAACTGTGTACTTAGATAAAGACATGTCTGCAGAACTATGCTCATAGATTTGTCCACGAACTGCAACTATCAAACCAAAGTCTGACTCTTTTCCTGTTTCAACCCACCAATCAGTATAGAATTGCTTGAGTTGTTTAATAAACTTGGTTTGCATAAACTTATCTGTATCTTTGATATCTGGGACATAAGGGTTAAAGTTATAGCGCATACGCTCACCATCCATAGAGCCTGCATAACCAATCAGGTATGGTCCTAATTTCCATACTTTTGGTGCTGTCAATGCTAGAATAGTGCCATCGTCAGATGCACCACGATCTCCAGCCATGTATATTTTATTATTTACTTCATCACGAACTACTGCAATACAAGTCATGCAGAAACCCCTCCCAGTTATATACTTTCAAGTATACCATTGCCTGGAAGGGGCTGTCAAATAGGATCAAAGATGTTTAATTATGCTGTCTTTGATCTTTTTCTGCGTGTTTCTACTGCTGCATCCTGCACTGTTACCGCATTCTTGTCTGTGGTAGAAAATGCTGCATTGATCTCATCTCTTGTAAGTCTGCCGTCATCCATAAATGCACGAGCCAACTTTTCAACAACAACTGCTACTGCGCTAAGTCCAGCAACTGTCATAGCCTTTGCTACTGAAATTCCTGCGATTGCACCAGCACCGATTACTGCTAATGCATTTGCTGCGAATACCGCAACAATACGCATGAGAATATTCCAAATATTTGTGATACTGTTCATGTTTACTCCTCTCTATTTCTAATAGGGCTAGTTATAATCCAAAGGGCAAGTGTTGCCATGATTCCATAACCAACTATTGTTTTTGCACTACCGTCTAATACCACCCAGGCAATAAACATTCCAAGAAGAGTCCATGCCTGATCCACTAGATCTTTTAATATATTTTTTATTACTCTTACCATTTTCTTCCTCCTCTTGAACCTGGTGAGTTAGCGCCTGAGCCACCACCAGAACTTCCGCCACTGCCTGTGCCACCACCTGTGGCTCCTCCTGCAGCAACTGCTGCTGCGTTAATTGCTGCACCTGTTGCAACCACTGTTGCTACAACCATATCTGTTGCTTCTTCTCTTTCGCTTTCTGTCATGTCCGCACCAATACTTCCAAGGGCTGCTAAGGCTGCTCCTGGATCAGTAAATGCTGCTTCTAGCAATGCTCCTGGATCTTGTACAAGTTCTACATTTGCTGCTACCTCTGCTGTGATTATTAGTACCTCACCAGATTCAGATGTTCTAAGTTCAATTGGTGTCGAAGGTGGAAGGTCTGCAAATGAAACTCCAGATGCAACTATTGCTGCTGCTGTTACCGCTTCACCTGGTTTAAGATCTTTAAGCAATGCTTCAACAACAACTTCCTTTTGCTCTTCAGTTAATTCTTTTCCATCTTTTGCTTCTTCTAGAATCTCTTCTAGTTTTTCTTCTTCTGCCTTGGCTTTTTCTTCTTCAGCCTTTGCTGCATCTAATTCTGCTTGCTTTGCTTCCGCTTCTGCTTTAGCATCTTCTTCTGCTTGTCTGGCAGCCTCTGCTTCTGCTTCTTTAGCCTCTGCCTCAGCAATAGCATCTAGTTCTGCTTGTCTTGCTGCTTCTGCCTCTGCTTCTAATCTCTCAGCCTCAGCCTTTGCTTCTTCTTCAGCCTTTGCTTCTGCCTCTGCTTGTGCTTTGGCTGCTTCTTCTGCTGCTATACGATCAGCCTCTGCTTTTTCTGCTTCTGCTTGGGCTTGGGCTGCTGCTTCTTCTGCAGCAATTCTATCTGCTTCCGCTTTTGCAGCGGCTTCTTCTGCAGCCTTTGCTTCTGCTTGTGCTCTAGCGGCTGCAGCCTCTGCTGCAATTCTAGATTGTTCTGCTGCATATGCTTGTTCTGCTGCAATACGAGCATTCTCTGCTGCTATGGCTGCTTGCCTTGCAGCCTCTTCTTGCTCTAAAGCATTGCTAACTTCTGACCTTGCTTCATTAACGCTGGAGTTCATATATGCAATAGCAGTACCTACTTGAATAATTGTCTCTTCTAAAACATTCTGTGCTTCTTCAAGATTTTGTTCTGCTACAACAAGGTTTTCATCTGCTTCTATTTTTATCTGTGTAAGTGTTTCAAGTATTGAAACTTCAATGGCTTTAACTTCTGTTTTATCTTCAACCACTGCTGTTTGACTTTCAATTTGAACGGTTAAATCTTCATTAGTTACGTTTGTCATTTGTTGTACTGGTTGACCAGCAGTTTCACGAACACCAATGCGTGGTCCATTGTATAGGTTAGTTGTATTTCCAGCAACGATTCCAACACCAGACCATTCTCCTGTTTCAGGATTAACAGTCATCAACCAGTTAACATTTGTAATTGGGCCATTGCTATCTCCAAATTTATGAAGGTCCCAATCAACGGCTAAAGTTGTTTCTGTAGTTGTTACTGTGATTGAAGCGCCTTCCCCAGCACTCATAAAGTCAGAGCCATAAACAGAGATGTGAGCACCTACTGGAAAATCCCACCAGTTATAATCGCCAGTGCCAAAAGTAATAGTTGCTTTTGAAGTTACGTAGATCTGGCTATCAGATCCTTGCCCATTATATAAAACCTCGCCCATTTTAATATCAAATGGGGTTTCAATTTTAGTTGCTGCATCCCACATAGCAGGTAGCACAACTGTATTAACTGTAGGTGTTTCAGGAATAAGAGGTGCCACATATCCCTCAGTTGTGTAGGTTGTAGAATCGGAAGGGGTATTTTCAAGTTCTGCCAAAGCATTTTCTGCATTAGTCAGATTAGTAGTTGCTATTGCTACAACTGCTGTTTGAGACTCTACCGCAACCTCAGCAATAATAACATCTTCTTCAGCCTCAGCAACTAAAACGGTAGCGGAATCAACATTAGCCACAGCAACAGTAGCACTATCTACTACTGTTTGAGCCTGTATTATAGAGTCCTGAGCCTGTGTGATAGTGGCTGTAATGGTTTCTGTAGGGCTTGTAATGGCTGTTGCTTGGGTTTCTATGACTGCCGTGGCAGATTCAGCCTGAGTTATAGCAGTCTGTGCTGCCTCTATGGTGGCTGTTGCGCTTTCAATTGTTACTGTAGATCCTGCAGAAATTGTTGCTGTTGATGTTTCTGATGTTGAAACTTGAGAGGTTACTTCTTCTGTTGCACGAGCATGGTCAACGGGGGCTAGGATAAGCCACAAAACCACTAATAGTCCCACCAAACCACTCTTTAGTAGGAAAGATTTAATGTTGGGTCACACCCTTTCCAAGATGTTTGATAACCCTATTATATCATTTTTTAGGTACAAAAAAGAGGGCTAACACTTGGTTAACCCCCTTAATTGTTGGACTAGATTACTTCTTTAGAAGTGGAACCTTTGACTTTGGGTTCTTCTTATTCCATTTTGTTGCAAGAGCATTGTATTGCTTTACAAAAGCAGCACGATCAGCAATTGCCTTAGCATCAGCAGCAGCCTTTGCAGCAGCAGCCTCAGCCTTAATAGCGTCAAACATTGTCTGCATTGCTGTTACCTGTGCGATAAGAGCAGCGAGAGTTGCGTTTGTTGTGGATGATCCAGTTACAACGCTTGCTGTTGCAGATACTTCTACCTGACCAGCAGTTGGAAGTGAAGTTCCACCAGTAGCAGTTACCTTGATAGCAACATCTGTAAGTGGCATGTAGACCTTGTATGTCTTTACGCCATTAGCATCTGTTGTTACTGATACTGCTGTAAGTGAATCACTTGATGCACCGAATGCATATGATGAAACAAGTCCACCAGTAGCGAATAGGTTAGCAAATGTCTTACCTGAAAGGACAAGTCCCTTAGCATCTGTAGGTGTTACTGTAATTGTTGCCAATTCACCAGCAGCATATGTAGCCTTATCAAAAGCAACCTTAACTGATGCAACTGAGCCTTCAACACGGACAGGGGCAGTGTTTGAAACTACTGCTCCAGTTGTTGTTGCTGTTGATCCAGTAGATACCTTGATTCCAGCAGTTCCAGTTGCTACACCAGTTAGTGCAAACTTTGCTACACCGTCAACAATTGTTGCTGATGTGTATGAGTTGCTTACAACTGATGCTGAATCAGAAACTGCATAAAGAGTTCCTGCTCCAACTGTTACTCCTGCTGCATCGTATGCAACTGCTGTAACTACGTCAGCATTTGAACCTGTTGCGATAACTGGCTTTGCTGTTGTTGTAACTACTGTAGCAATATCTCCATAGAATGTAACCTTCTCAACTGCAAGGACAACGCCTGATGCAGATGTAATTGTTACAGTTCCAACACCTGATGTGTTGTCAGCGAAGATACCGATGTACTGACCATTAGCAACTGTAAGTGCACGACCTTGTGCTGTGATAGTTGCATGGTTTGAACCAGTTCCAATAAGACCTGAACCTGAGACAATTGCTGTCATAGATTCTGATGCTGAAGCACCTGCTGCGTTCTTCTGTGTAACAGCAATTACTGCTACTGCATCTGAAGCAGTTGCCTTTGGAGCGAATACCTCTACGTCTGCTGTTGCAGAAATTGTCTCACCCTTGTTAAGGATTGAAGTTGATGTTCCTGCAGAGGCCTTTGTGTCTGGAGCAGTAACAGTTACTGTCCATACAACTGCTGCAGAGTTAACTCCACCAGTTGAACCTGTGCCTAGAGAAGGCGTAAACTTATAAACATAAGTACCAGCGATGCTTGGAGCATCTACTGTAGCCTTAATCTTTGCAGTTACATATGTTGCTGTATTTGCTGTTGAAGCAATATTAGCAGAATAATTACCAGAGCCTAGGACAACTGCTGCACTAGATGTTTCCTGTACAGAAAGAGTTGCAAGTGATGCAGACCCAACTGGAAGGCTAGTAACAGAAGAAGTCACAGTGACTGTATCTGATGTTGTTTGTGCCAAGAACGAAACAGTTACTACTGCTGTAGCAGACTCTCCAGTAAATACAGCATCTGCTGCTGTATCAATTGAGATTGTGTCTGCGTTTACGGCAGCCTGTGACGGCATGGCAGAAAGGGTTGCGAAGGACAAGGCTGCAGCGATGCCCAATGCGAGTTTCTTGAATGAATTCATCTTTCTCCTCGTTTGTTTTATTCCAGTCTTATGACTAGAAAATTTATATTAGATTGAATTTGTCTAAGAAATCACGAACGTCATCCGTCATTTGCTTAGGTTCTAATTCTACCATAGATCTTCTTTTCTCCGCAAGTTGAGCGGAAGAAGAGGACCAAGTGTGTACTTCAATGACTGTATTAGTAGTCTTTGGGGTATGTGATATAGCCCCAAATACTGCACCAGCCAAAGCATCTGCTAAGTCTTTAGACTTTTTTCTAGGGTGATCTACACGATTACCCTTCATAATCTTTAACTCAGACATTTCTTCTAGCAATATTGGAATCATGGGAATTGCTACACGCTCTTCATAGATCATCATTGCTAAATCTTCATAATGTTTCTTAGCAACAGAAACAGTTTCAGTTCTGATTCCAACAGCCTGCAACTCATTTTGAATATCAAATGATTGCCAGCGGTCAAATGAAACCATACCTAGATTAAAACCTTCTCTACGAAGATTAATAATCCAATTCTTTACATCAGATAAGTTCACTGGTCCTTCTGCTCTTGGTTCCCACCATGCCACTGCATCTACAACAACCATTGGCGCTACCTGTTCGTAATCTTTAATTACCTGAATGTTTACCCATTTGTCAACATGTGCAATTGCTACCGCACACTTATCGTGCTTCTGTGCAAGGTCAGCATGGATATAATAAACCTTATCTGGGTCTGGCTTAAAAGACTCATCAAACCTTCTAAACTGATCCAACGGATTACGAAGTGTCATGACCTTCTCTAGTTTAGTTCTATCCTTAAAAAATGCGTCAGAGGCATATGTAGGCATACAGGCAAAACGCATCATAGCATCTGCTAAGTCTGTGTAGAATGCAATCTTAAAGTCATCTATCTTACGGGTAGGATTTACTTCCCATGTTGGTCTCTTAAATGCTAATACCTTTGGAATTTTGTACGAGATGATAGTATCTTCATCCCACGAAATTTCAAACCTGTTGCCTGGGTCTTCGTGTGGCAGATCTGGATTCATAATAAAAGTATGCTTGCGTTCTACAGTTTCTTTCTCAGCAATTACTGATTCATATTTCTGTGAAATAAAGTCGCCTTGGTAGCGTGGGAATGAAAGCAAAACAACCTTACCAAGGTCAGGGAAACGAGAATCTACAGTACCACGGAAGGCTTTATAGATGTTCTCTGCAGTCTTACCTTGTTCGTTTCCAGTTCCAACCTCTGATGCAAAACCAGAAATTTCATCAAGCACTGCCATAAACAAGTTCAAACCTTCGTGTGACTCACGCTCTGAGTGTCCTGAATAAACAGTTACAGATTTATCAAAATCAATTGAGTCTGCTTTTGCGTTATACTTTCCAGCAAACCACGGGGATCTTTCAATCTTTGATTTAAAACCTTTAAAGAAAACGTTCTTGGCCTGTTGAGCGTTAATAGCAACGTTAATAATATCAATAGCATCTCCTGCAGGCTTGCCATAATAAACAGCAGGATCTTTAAGACATAGTAGTTTATATACTGTATATGCACAGGCTACAGTTGATACAAAGTCTTTTCCAGATCCCTTGCCAAGTTGCAGAATGATCTCATTCTTTGTATATTTGTCAAAGTACTTTGCTCCTTCAACTGAGCCATAGAGTTCTTCAAGATCTTCTTTGCGGTAAATCTGGCTCATAGCCTCTACGATTTGATACTGGATATCAGATAATTCTGGTTGCCCAAGATAGTCTGGAGACTCAACAAATGTCTTTGCGTCTACAGGCTTTTCAATAAAATGGTTTTCTTTTAGTACTTCAAGAAACTCATTGAACATCGTGGACAACTGTAATCACTTCTCCCTCTTTTGCAATAGAGGATAATCTTTGCATAATGGTGTCACGAACTTCTGGATACTCTGAGGCAACATCTCTAAGAATTCCTACAAGAACTTCTTGACGACGCTCAACCTCAACCATCTCTTCAGCAAGTTCTTTATTTTCAAGAAGCCCAGCCTTCTGCAGCATGTCAATGCGCTTTGACTCAATGTCCATAACTAATTTAATAGCAGCAGTCTTTGCACTAAGATTATTAGTCATAGATGCTTCATCAATAACTTCGTAAGACTTTCCAATTAGTCTTGCATAGTGTGCATCCATTGCAGCCAGTGCCTCTTTAGCACGAGCACGAATAGCATCATTGGCAGATGCCATAACCTTCCACTCATTGATCAAAGAAACAACACGAGTTCTTGGAATGTCTAATTCTTTTGAAATAACCGTAGGGTCGTTGCCTTTTAGATATTCGCTAACAACAACGTTTACCTGATCAAGATGTTTAATCAAATCATCTTCAGTTGACATACTTACCCTCTAATCTATTAATTTCATCTTTGATATAGAATATGGCCTTCTCAAGATCCTGAATAGTTTTTGATTCATCTTTAAGTCCTGCTCTCCACAAATACTTAAAGGCATTACCTATGTTAAAGTTACGATGACGAGTAATCTGAATGCACTCAACTCCAGATGGATCTGTTGTATAGTGTGCTGGGTGGTTGACCTGATCAACTGTGATGTTTAAATTTTCACTCATCTTCATCTTCTTCCCACTCAAATGCTTCTGGCAATCCTTTTAATGCTGTGATAACAAATGTTATTCCAACAGCACCAGCAACACCTAAACCAATTACTAACTTTTGTATCTTACTCATCGCCTTGACTTCCTTAATCCAAATTTTGCAAGGTATACGTAGATAGTCTCTACGCTTGCCCCACACTCTTTAGCGATATCTTCTGGAGTCTTCTTATCCATTAAATACCGCTTGCGTAGCCAAACTTCACTTGTATATAGTTTACCAGCCATAATGTTATTTGTCAACTCCTATAGCCTTTGTCCAATTATTTATTGCCCAATGCCCAATACCACAAGCATCCGCTACATCGTTATCATCAATTGCTTTATCATAGGTAGTATTAATAAACTTAATAGTTCTTTCTTTACGGAGCATTCTTTCATAGGACTTATACCAAGACTCTGACTTCCCTGGATTTTGTGAGCGAATAAATAGTTGCTCATCCTTAGAGATCTTTTTGTTACCAATGTAGTTTTGCCATGTAATCGGAGATACCTTACCAAAGGTTCTGATCCCGCTGATTGCAGCGGAACCTAGAAGTGCTCCCTGAACTAAAGCAAGGTCAGCAGCAGTCTTTGGGCTATTCATAAATACAGTATGCTCAATAACAATAGCATCAACATTAATATATTTTTCAAAGTAGAGTCGTGTCTTTGCAGCAGCGTCTCCAACTTTGTCATATATATCTTTGCCTTCAAAGTAAATCTTGCCACACTCTTTTAAAAATCCAGCATGAAAGGTAGCATAAGCAAGACTATTTGTGCTAGCATCTATTGCACAAATTCTTTCTGGTTGGGTTTCTATACCCCACTTATTCTTGCTCATACTCAATAAATCCCTTCAACTCTTTAATCATTTTGTTAACTTCTTTTTCACTTATGTTGCAATTTGAACA
>Ga0315909_10001912_pt1 | contig 27408 bp, 42 predicted proteins | sample LakEriMetagenome_11_FD_203527 | JGI IMG/M metagenome (GOLD analysis project Ga0315909, IMG submission 203527) | Freshwater fungal communities from buoy surface, Lake Erie, Ohio, United States - Buoy 2 MA125 | ecosystem: Environmental > Aquatic > Freshwater > Lake | place: USA: Lake Erie, Ohio... | reverse complement strand
GGTATTTTATCAATCATATTTTTTAACTTTGGTGCCCATTGTCTAACTTTTGACAATAAATTTGCCATCATACCATTAGATTTTGAAATGTCAGAAATAACTTTACCTGCTTCAGCAGTTTTACCAGATTTAACTAACTTTAAACCCGCATTTACATCTTTTACAATTTTTGAACCTCTACCCGCCATTAAAAATGGTTTGGCTAAAGCATCTCCAACATAAGGTACTGCTGATATCATAGATAACATACCAAAAAACGTATCACCTTGATATAAGTAAGATAAACCATTTGCAATATCTACAAGACCTGTTGGGTCAAATATACCAACTACATCACCGACATAGTTTAACCAATTTGCCTCAGTAATAATACCTTTAGTTTCAGGATAAAATGTTTCACATAATTCATGAAATATTGCCGCGGCTTCATCAGACATTGATTCGTATTTTTCTTGGAACTCAGTTGCTCTTGTTTCTTCCAATCTTACTTTTAAAACAATATCTCTTATTTGATTTTCAATAATAGATTCCATATTACTTTTACTATAAATACCAAGTTATCTAAAAAAGAAACCCCCACTATTAAGTGAGGGTCTGTAATTACATTTTTTTTGAAATCAATTGTTGGATTTCATCTTGACTGAAAGCGTCTTCTTGATATTCTTCAACTGATTCTGCGAATTTGAAAACTTCTTTGCTTGATTTGTAACTAACCCGTCCTTTCATTTCTTTGAAAGCTTCTTCCATGTATTTGTCAAACTTGTCTTTGTATTGTTGATGTGGTGAAACAATTACACCGTGACAATCCAAGGCTTTGATTCGACTGATACCTGAAACAACTCCTGTTGAATTTTCAACTTCGTAAGTTCTAACTGGAATGAAACCATCTTCAGTTTCTTCCAACAAAATTACATCAATTTCACGTGTGATGTTGGTTTTTCCTTTGAAGTCATCAACAATGTGTGGTCCAAATGAAGTTTGAATAGTCAAACCATTTTCAATTTTGCAATTTCGGTTTTTGAACGGGACAAACAATTTGTATCCCGCAGCAACCCCAACAGCACAAATTTTGTATTGCAGTGTTGTGTGAATGTCAGTTGGTTTAACTTCTTCACCTTCAAAGTATTGTTTGAAAGCCCTTCCAATATCCGCTTTCAAGTATGTGTCTTCCAAGTCATACACATAATCAACACCATCAACTTCAACAACCTTGAGAATATTTTCCATACCTGGCTGTCCACTAGTCCCGTTTTTCATTCGTGAATACATTGAACGAAATGTTGGGTGAACACTTGATTCCCAAGATGCCGGCTCATTTCCGTTCTTTGAAGAACCAAACAACCAAGGTGCGGTTTCATGTTGTTTTTTCAAAGCGTTTTTCAAATCACTTCTTGTAACTTTGTTAGCCAAACTGTTTTGGTATTTTACATATTGAATGCAAAACTGAGGAATTGTCGAAGTTGATGTTGAAGGTCCCATGATTTATTTCTATTATGATTCAAAGTTACACAATAATTTTATATTTTCAAAAAAATATTCAAAATTTTATTTATTTGATAAGATGTCATCAATACATAAACCTTGATTTGAAACCATTTTCCAAGTGCTACCGTTAGCAGCATAAGTTTGACGTTTTTGAATGTTAATTGCAATGTGTTCTCTAGTATTAAATCCAACATTATTAAGGGTACCTTCAAATCCATAATTTGATTTGAATAAATCACCAGGTCCAACCCATTGGATGTTATAGGGGACTGATTTTACCCCTTTTCCAACGTTACCTGTAAAAATAATTCCTTTTAGTTTGTCAAGATTTTTATCATTCCTATAATCAGGTTTTGTAGTATTTCTTTGAGTGTTTTCCAATTCATCTTTTGAAAAAAAATTGATGATTTTTTGTTTAATTTCACTTATAACTTTATTCTTTGATTGTGGTGAAACAATTAAATGAAAATTAACGTGAGGTTTTCCATTTTTAGTGTACCCAAGATTAAATTCGACTAAATACCAATTATAGTTTGTAGTTTCATTTTGGTGTTTTATGAATCCTCTAGATTCATCATCAGATTTTTCAGTAAGAATAACAATTCTTTTTGGGTCCACATCATACTTTTTAATCATCCCATAACAATAGTGAATTGGTTTACAAAGATGCTCCCTATTAACTAAATTGTAATTAGCCTCAATTAACGTTTGAGATACAGCTTCCCAAATGTCAACCCTCCCACCGTGTACTGAAACTTCATTATAAGAATCTAAATCATCACACGATGCGTGATAATTACATAAACCTAACAGGTTCACCATAAATTCAGGATTTTCTGTTAACCATTTTGTAAATTTAGGTTCTTCACGAAATACATCTTTAGCCATCATAATAATACAAAGGTAAAGATATTTTGTTTATAAAAAAAAATAATTAACTTTTTTTATAAAAAATCACTTCTTTTGTTTTGTGTTTTTGTCCTTGTATATCAACCAAGGGTTTGAAATCCATCCAATCAGCTTCAGAATTTTCACAAACTATAACTTCACCTTCTCTTTCCATAACCCAATCTTTAAGAATTTCATAGTCAAAATCTTTATTTCCATGTTTGTAGTATTGTCCACCATTACCTTGATATGGAGGGTCAACATACCATGTTGCTTCTTGATTTAGAACTTCTTTGTAATCACCTTCAATAATTACCCAATGTTTTACCTTAGTCACATCAATTGATAGTCGTTTACGATTTTCTTCAGTCCAAGCACAGAATTTTCCAGGTGATTTTTTTGGTTGTGATGAACCAGGATTCAAAAAAAAACCAATTAAACTTTTTTGGTCATTACTTAAATAACTGAAAATATCATCATTTAATGATTGACCTTTTATTAAGATTGGTAAACTAAGTATTTCATCAGGCTCAACTGAAATTAAATATCTCCACAAGGATGCAATTTTAACATCTTTTTCAACCAAAATTACATTTTTTTTATAGTGATTCATTGAATACGCAGCGGAACCTGCAAATGGTTCAATAATGGTATCAAATTGTGGTTTTGGATATTTGTCAAATATTTTTTGTTTGCGACCGTAGTAATAGAACATAATGTTTTTTTATAAATATAACTTGACTTGACGTTAAAGTCAAATAATAAACCCCCACTATTAAGTGAGGGTTGTAGTTTCTTCAAAATTTATTACTTGTTGTCGTCTACCTTCAACAAATACGTTGACTCGTTTCTTGGCAACCTCTGCGTAATTGGGACTGAGTTCTATCCCAATCCATCTGCGGTCTAAGGTTTCTGCGGCGACCAAACTAGTTCCACTACCTGCAAATGGGTCCAAAACAATATCATTCTTATAAGTAAGAATCTTGATTGCCTTGGTTGGTATGTCCATTGAAAATGTTGCTTTGGTCATACTTTTAGTATCCGCAAAGTAATGCCATTGACCAAATACCAAATCAATAAACTCACGTTTTTGGGTTTCGGTGTACATCATTTTGTTCTTCATCACACCGTTCTTATCTTCAACCTCACCCATTTCACCAACCCATTCAGGAACTCCCTTAACAATTTTAATGTGTTTCTTTTTGTAAGCCAATATAACACACTCTTTTGGGTTATAGATGTATGGAGCTGATGGAGACATCCAAGAACCCCAAGCGGTTGTTCTGCTCCTGTGTGGTGATTCTTCTTCAAGGTCAACAACCCCAAAGAACTTGTAACCAATCTTTTTCATGATTTGCCACACTTCACTCACCATGAATACACGACCACCTTTTGCTTGACGGTTAATCTCATAGGGAATGTTAATTGCAATACGTCCATCATCCTTAAGAACTCTAAACGCCTCACTCATCCACTCTTCAGTAAACTTCAAATACTCTTCAATCAACATGTCATCATCGTGAACATCATAAGCAATTCCAACTCCATATGGAGGACTGGTTACAATCAGGTCAACACAACCTTCTTCCATAGTTTTCATCACTTCACGACAATCACCGTTTACTACTTTTCCTATAAAATTTTCCATTAAAAATCTGCGTTTGTTATTCTTAAATCATAATCATTAAAACCTTTAAAGTCCACCTCATCAGCCTGAATTCTTCGTTCCAAACTATCACCAGGCATGTACCTCATTTTTAATCTAATCTCCCTTGTTTCAATATCAATATCAGTGTAAATAATAAATGAATTAACTCTATCTTCAGGTTTAACGTGTGAAATACCTGCAGGTGTCATAATGAATAAATCATCAGTATAAAACTGTTCTACTGTTGTTCCATACAACCAACCATTGAAATAAACATATTCATAAAACATATTTGATTCCACCATTTTGGTTGCTTCTTCATCTGTTAAGAAGAAATAATCTTTACCATCAACTTCACCTTCTCTTGGTGGTCTTGTGGTGTAACTCACTGCGTATTTGAATCCACGTGATTCAAACTTTTTCCTCAAGTGGTCTTTACCTGAAGCTGCCTTTCCAGCCAAGATAATTCTTTTATGATTTTTCATCATTGTCAACATCTTTTTTGTGTACTTTATTGTACACCTCCTTGAAACATTCAGCACATAGTTGTCCAGCACCCTCTACGTAAGTCTTGCGAGAATCTATATGGTCATTAATAGAATAACCCGTTTCACGTCCACAACTCACACACTTTTCTAATTCAAATTTCATACTTATTTATTTACGTAATAACTTGATGCTAATGGTGACTCTTCAATTACACCATCATCAATTAATTTATCCAGTATCTCTTTTGTTTCTTTCTCAGTCATCTTCAAAATGTATTTTGAAATGTAACTGATATGTACTGGTTGTCTTAATTTCGTGTTAAGTAATTTTTTAGTCTTGTCATCCATGTTGTTTTATGTTTTTTTAAACTCCAAAATTTCTTTCTTACAAGTTCACCCAAAACATTATCGTTTGGATTTTCTAGAACTTCCTTTTCCGTAAGACACACTTTTTTGTCCTTCATCTTTAGATTTTTTTGTCTTTTTATCCGGCATCTCTACAGTTACCACAGACTTATCTTTTTTCCATTCAGACTTGGGAACGTAACCCCAACCTAAGAAAGTTTGTATTACTAATTTGTGAGCGGCGTTGTCGTGTAATCTTTTGATTTCACCTGTTTTTGAATTTTTTAGTGTTTTCATAGTATAAAATATATGTTTTTAATTTTGTTCAATCAAGGGTGTAGAATTTTTTAAAATAAATTCTTTTATTTCTTTGTCAGAAACACCTTTATTGTGTAATTCATATGCTTGATGGGACACACTATCTGTAAATATACAAGTATCAGAAGCGAAATACTTTTTTAGTGGATATTCTTTGTCTATCTCACGTAAAATTAACTCTTTGGAAAAGTACCGTCTATTAAAACCCATTGACCTTCAGTATTTAGTTTAACACTACAAATATACAAAAACTTACATTCATGTGGAGCTATCATTGATAAAAAATTAATAGTTTTTTCATTCTGATACACATAATAAGTTTCACCCACTATTGGCTCAAACCTAAGGTCAATACTAAAGATAAATTCGTTGAGTTTATAAACATCAACCAACCTTTCCATCTCTGATTTTAGTTCACTAAATCTCTTGTCAACAAAATTATTGAACTTGGTAACTTGTTTTCTTTTAAATTGGTCTGTGTCTTCAACAACAATGACTGGTGACCCTACATTACTTGCGTAAGGTAGTAAACTGAATTTGGTCTCAGCCTTTTCATAGTGAGATGGTGTACTCATACTGACTGTGTGAAGTAAGATTGTACTTTCCTCTTAAATAAAGGTAATAATGTATGTTCCAATGGTAAGTTCTGTGTTGAGAACGCTTCAAAGATTGGATACTCCAAACTCTTTGTATCTGAATACTCACGGATAACTTCCGTGAATTTTTTATCGTGACCTTTATATATTAAACTGAAATCTATTTTGGTGTCGTGTTTTTTCTTAGATAGTTGTTCAAACTTTCCTTGCCAAACATACACTTCTTTGTTAAATAAATCTTGATATACCACATATGAATTATGAAGTGGTAAATTCTTTTTATTCTTTCTTAATTTAATTGATGTTGATTGGTAAGACAACTCCCATATACCTTTACAGATTGTAAAATATTGAAGTAGTTTTTCTTGAGAATATTCAAGTATTTGTTTAATCTCTTCTAATTCCTCTGTTGTAAATTTCTTTCTTGTCTTTTTTGATTTGAGTTCATATAACATAATCTCATCATCAATGGAATTTAATTCTTTATTAATAAAAACATATTTGTTTGATTTAAGAAAACTTCCAATGGATGCCATGTGAAGCGATATCTCAGTAAAGAACGGATAAATTTCACCTCTTGATAAAGCATCCTCCACTTTCATCAAAAACGAATTTAATACATATTCCTTGTGCTCAAAATCAATTGGGTCTTTTAAAAACCAATCTGAGGGGAGTATAAATTTTATTTGTTTTTTGTCTTCCATAAACTAATAATAAAAAAGGTTTATGGATTATGAATACTAAAGATTAATGAAAGTCACCATCATAGAAAATGTAGTAAGTTTCACCTTCAAAAGACACACTTTCTTCGCTTCCGTCATAACTATTCAAAGTTGTACCATATCCATCACCATCAACAACCGCTTGAGCAAACTCATCTTCATCAATAAAACCGTTAGATGTTACCCAACTTTCAAAGTCATCACCACCCAAATAATTTTCATAAAAATCTTTAGCATCATATCTATATTCAGATATTCTATCTAAAACTATAGAATCTAATTTATTACTATCATATTCACCATCAGGGTCTGATTCAATTTCTTCAATTTCATTATTTGCCTCATCAATCTCACCACCTATCCTATCGTATTCGTCACTATAATCTTCATCCTCATCATCTAAATTATTTCTTTCAGACTCTAAATCTGAAACCATTTGTTTTAATTCAATAATTCTAGCTTCTTGACTACGGCTTAATTCTTTATCACTATCACCTAAATAAACCTCAGGATTATTATAAACATCCTCTTCAAAAAACTCTCTTAAATAATTTTTAAAGCTATCATCGTCAAAATGTTCCATTACAAATGATGGATTAAAACCATAATAACCCGCATCACCCAACATATCTTTTACAAATTGTATCGCTTCCCTTTCAGTATCATCAGAATCACCAACTTTCCATCTACCTTGGAAATCTGTCGTAGTAAATTCTTTTAAAATAAAATCACCAATAGGTAACATATTATACACATCCATCTTGGCGTCTAATTCGGTTAACTCATCTTCCAACTCACTTATTTCATCCAACAAATCTCCTCCAACTTCTTCGTCATTATCATATTCCGCTTGAAGTCTGGTAATTTCATTTTCAATTCTTGCAATTTCACTTTTATCTTCAGGTGTTTTTTCTTCAATTGTTCCTTCACTAATTAAAAAGTTAAAAAGAGCGTGAGCACAAGAACCCATATCACCTTGAGATAAATTATCTAAACTCCACTCATCATCTTCTCTTCTTTGATTAGCAGATTCAATTAAACCATTTTCAACTCTTTGTTGTTCTACTCTTGCTAATCTTTTTCTTTCAATCGCAGCTTTTTCTTTATCACCCCAAATTTCAAGTTCCTTAGAATATTTCTCCCTAATATATAAATCAATATATTGTTTTATACGAGCAAGTTCATTTGTACCCATAATCCAACCACTAGTGAATTTTTGGTCAGGAGCATCAAAATAACTTTCATCACCATCAAATTTCTTTAACAAAGCAACCTTATAAAATCTATCAGATGTTGGTTTTGTTTTATCTAATATGTAAAACAATTTTCCATCCTTCATATAGTTGTTAAAGTGTGTATTATCGGCACTTGATGCAGTACACCATTTGGTACCTGCACCATAATAACAAGACGCTGATGTTGTAAGTGGTGCAACAACGGTAAATTGGTCATTTTCAAAAACAATATCCGCACCATCAACAGACTTAACAGTTCTTCTTATTCTAGTTTCATATTCTTGAATTGCCGAATATAATTCAGCAAATGTTTTGTATTGATTAATATCTTTAATTTGTAAGTTGGGACCAATAGAAACAAACTTTTTTAAAGTATCTTTTACTTTCTCATCTAATAGTCCATCAGGAATTGTTTGAGGTAATGTTTTACCTAAGAAAGTTAAAAACTTTGACCCATTTGGAATTTCGTTAACCATATTAATAATGGCATCTAACTTTTCAGGAGAAAACTTTTTCCCGTAAGTATTTTTGAAGTCATCTTCTCTTCCCTCTAATAACAAATTAATAAATTTCATTATTCAATTTACTATAAATATTGATAAACTTGTAATATACACACAAACTTAATAAACAGATTGTATTAAACAACTATTTATGTATAATAAACCTTAATAATATAAAACCATGGGATGCGGATGTAAAAACAACGGTACTGTGCAACAACCACCAGCACAACCACAGGGTCAACCAATTAACAGAACACAGAACCAAAGTCAAACGATTCAACAATCAATTAAAAAGACGGTTCAAAAGTATTACAATCAAAAAAAATAATACTCTCTAATATGGGAAGTGAAAACTTCCCATTTTTTTTGTATTTATATTATGATGGAAGATAAAATATCAGCCTTAATAGATAAATTTTATGATAATCCTATTGGTGTTGCCAAAAACTTTGGTGGACCAGAACAATTCATAAGATTTGTTTTATCAAAAGGTAATCCTGAAGAACATTATTTGGACCCAAAAAATCAATTCTTTTTTGATGAAGGATTACAAGACTTATTGATTTGGGAACAATACCAAGCCGCACCTGATAAATTTGAGTATTTTAAACATTTTATTAGTGAGTTTTTAGAAAGTGATTTAGTTGTTCAGAATGATAGAATTATTTGGCTAACAGATAAAGATGATTTATTGATGGCCTTTGATGATAGAGGAAGAGATGGAACCGCTCGTAATGCAGCTGAAACAGTTTTTAACGAGGATTTCAATGAACATTTTAATGATGTTATTAATGATTTTTATGATGATTGTATAGAAACATTGAATGACAATAATAAAAGTTTATTGGCAAATAAAATTGTTTCCGAATTACCACCATTAACTTCAGATGATATTGAACAAACATCATTTTTAGAAGAACTTTGGGAAATTGAAGGTCAACCTGAAACTTTAAGTATTACAGCTGATAATATTACTGAATTATTGGAAGATGAGAAAACTACCAAATATATTATAAAGAATTTTTTTCCTGATTTAAGAAGTGATATGGAAAGTGCATATTGGAATGCATTTAACACAGCATATGAAGATGAGTTATCCAAAAATGTATATGGTGGATTAGAAGGGTTTTTTGGTGATTCAGGTAAGATGGTTAATGTAGGTACCAATCGTGCCGGAAATGATATTTGGACTTACGCAATTGATGTAACCAACACATTTGATTATTTATTCAGAGAATTTTTTATGAATTGGAAAAACAACTACAACCCAATTGAATATTATGGTTCTTTCAAGGAAATGTTAAACGAATTATTTAATGATGGTCTTGACCGTATTGATTTTAGAATTCCTGATTATCCAGATTTTGATGATGTTAAAAAATCTTATAATGAATACGTTGAAATTTAATTAACCATTTATACTATCAAATTAAATTCATAAATTTTTACCAATATGAATTTAATCAACCCCGATTCAATAGAAGGAATTATTAATCATTTTGCAAATCATTTATTAGAACAAGTTGGTGATAGTTTAATTAACGAAAACACCTTCCAAGTATCATATTATTTTCCATCCATTATGGTTGTGTCAGGTTCAGTTACATCTGATAATGAATTCTTTAACCTACCAAAACAATTTGAAATGTTTAAAGAAAAATACAAATATGATTTTCCAAGTACGAAATTAAGATTCATTGATAATATCAGATACAACACATCATCATCATACAATCAAAACTGGCACAGGTTCTACAATACCCCAAGACCGTTGTATAATGAATATCAACTCAGTACATACATTGAGAAAGATTATAGGTCAAGTAATATTGTTAGTATTGGTGAGGATTACTCAAACGTATCTTCATTCTTTTTTGATGATAACAGTTTAACATATCTTTCAAGTTCTACTTGTCACAGTCAATACCCACACGGTTATTCAAAAGATTTAAGAAAGAAATTATACTCAATGGAGTTTATCGCCTACAATATGTTCAGGGTATCAAAATCAAAAGTGATGGACATTCATACTTGGGGTGAAACACCTGAAACATTTACAATGAATGATACTATGTTCAAAATAAGGACAAACTCAAGATGGAACAATGAAAAATTAACATCAGTTGCTCTTGATGTTTTATGTGATTATAACATTGACGAAACAATTCAATACTACGATATTAATGATGATTTGTTTCTACCAATAGCTGACAAGCCATGGAATGAACATTATAAGATGGATGAATTAATTCTCTTTTAAAGAGAGTTAGGCAATTTGTTCACGAATAAGGGTAACCGCTTCTTCCAACTCTTGAAAGTCCCTGTCAGGTGCATAAAACTTAGCATCTGTTGTACCTTCTTCTATAATCATTATTGCCGGTACATATTCATTATCAGTTACTTTAACAAACATGTTATATTCTTCTTCGTTTTCATTGATATCTGCATCAATATACTCAATACCCTCATTGGTTAACATATCTTTAAAGTCAGAGCAATGAGGACATCCATCCATCGTAAAAACTAACACATGTTTCATTAGTTTACAAATGTTTCAAATTGAGATTCTTGTAAAATACCTGTGTGAGATTTAACTACTGAAGAACCTTCGTAAAGTTTAAGTGTTGGTACACTACGGATGTTTTGTTCCATTGTAAAGGTACGGTCTGAATCTACATCAAATTTGTAAATTGGAACACCCAATTTGTCACCACTTGTCTCCAAGATACGACTTAACATTTTACATGGTCCACACCAAGTGGCAAAGTAATCAATTATGAATCTCTCACCAGATTCCATCTTCTCTCTCAATTGTTCAGCTGTTAGTTCTTGCATTTTGTTTTTTCTTTAATCTTGTTATAAAAAATACTACCTCATCATATTGTTCAGGTTTAAAATATATCTTTAAACTATAAAATGATGGGTTGATTTGTCTTATATAAATATAGAAAGATGCACTTGTTTCGTAAATACCTTTACTAATATTTCCAGTGGTTGTAATATCCAAATACACTGGTTTCATTTTAAAAATTTCATCTACAATAGTTAGTTCCCCCACCTCAATTTGTGATAGGGGAACACCATTTTCTTTTTCAAGATGTAGGATTACTCTTTCTATTTTATCAGGGTAATCCATTAACCTTGACCGCGATACGTTTTTTTATAATTCTTGGATTGTTTGTGTTTGGATGTCTTTGTTTTTGCGTGGACACCAGGACGAGACACTTTAGCCTTTTCTTTGTACTTCAATGAGAAGCTTGAGGTTGATTTTGCGGGTTTCTTAGCCATTTCTTATATGTTTTTATGTTGTTAGATTGTTATACAAAGATACTGATAATTTTTATAAATCCAAATCAAACATGATAATATTTTGTAAATATTCTTCATTGGTCACTTCATACTTACAACTTGTGGGTATAAGACCATCCTGTAGGATTCTATATCCACCCATTGAATTTTTAACCACATTATATTTGATGGTTTCTGTTTGTGTTTTTTTTGTCATTTTGAACTCTTCAAACTTAAAATGTTTAACAGCCAACATAACTTGATTATCAAGTTCTTCAAGTGCAAAGTCCCACTTGGAATCCAAAGCTTTATTGAATCTTCCAAGACTTTGTTTTCTTTCAAATTTTGAATTGGTGTAATTCCATCGGTATTCAATGGTTGCTCTTTCTTTTGATTCAGAGCTACCCTCCCTTAAAGATATAATAAAACAATCTGTGTTTTTATGATAAGTTTTAACACAATTTGATTGATGTTCTGATTCGTCAAAATATTCGTATTGTTTTGTAAACAAAATAGGATAATAAACTCCACCTTGAGGTGTGGCTATTTCTTTACCTATACCATCAAAGAATTGTTGTGAGTATATTCTATCCCATTCACCATCTTTATGAAGAGCTATTTTATTTGAAAATTCTATATGTTCAACCGTAAACTCAGTATTAGTTTTACTTCCCCATACAACATCTTCATTATATCGTAATTTTAATGTAAGGTAAAATTTAATATGGTCCATAAAAGTATAGACACTACCACCATTCATAACAGCATTAACAAGACATGTATAAACATTAATTCTTTCTTTTTCAGTAATATGTTTGTTTAAAAGTCTCGTGTAATTTCTTATATCAAAGTAATCTCTATACTGAAACAATCCCAAAATTTCATCATCAGGTCGTGATTTAAGATATTTTGGTGAAACAATATTTTGGACGAAATTAATAAGATTTGAATTAATACTATTCACCAAATGTAAAATACGATGAAATTTTTTACCACTTAAACCATATTTTTTTTCCGCGGCTCCAATTAAATTAAGATGTGATTTTCTTAACTCTTTCATTGTCATAGTCTCCCCATTGTTAAAAAATGCCAAGTAATTGTTGGGTACCACAACATTGTGTAATGTAAGATAATTTGTTATAAGTAGGTTGGTGGGATTAAATTTCCCATTCTCAGATATGTTTTTTTCATAACCAAAAACTTTATTAAAAAAAACATTAGAATAATTAATAAACATCCCTTCACCATCATTAGGAAAATGTGTCTTACACAAAGCAGATAATCTACTAAAAAAATCATTAATCATACCATTCCAAGCATTGGACCTAACATATGATTGTTTACCTTTATTGTATTTTATACCAACATAAACAATTTTACTTTTTTTATTAAAAGTTAAAAATTCAACTCTTTTATTGGTGACAAAATAATGTTTTCCTTCCGTTCTATACTTTACATAGAAATACGCCTTAATACTTACTTTATCCTCATTGTCTTCTAAAACTAATGTAATTCTATTGTGATGAATGTTCCATAACTTATTTCCATAGTTTTCTAAATAAGTTTCTTTATCAATTGTGTTTAAACGACCATCAGGTCTAAAAAAATAACGTTTTTTCTTACCATCATTCTTAATACTTTTAGCCAATTCAAAATCTCTTTGTATATCACAATGGTCATAGAATTTTCTACAATGAAATTCTTCAAACACATTTTTTAATAATGGTTCCATAATTACAAAGATAATAAAAAAATTAGTTTAAACCAACCAAACCAAAACCAGTCTTCATAAATGGTGACTTTTTTACTTTGACATCTGTCTTGTGTGTTTCATTGAATAATTCAAATATTAAATCAACCATTTCTTTTCGGGTTAATTCAAGTTCATCACCTTTATCAGCATGTTCATACACTTTGACTTTAATTTTGTCATAGAATTTGTCTTTGCTCATATCACCAATCAATATTTTTAATTGGTCAGGATTGACATCAAAGAAATGAAAAATTTGTTTTAAATAGATTTCAACATCTACATTCATAAACATTAGTTTTGAACGAACCAAACTTCACCACCATTCTCAACAAAACGTTGTTGTAGTCTTTCAGGTATTTTCAAATCAGGATTAGTTCCTTTAACAGACAACGCAATCAAATTTGGAAGGTCAGCAATCCACTCAGGAAGTTCTTTCAAATTAGGGTTGTTTGGAAGTGATAAGAACTCAAGATTCTTAAGGTCTTTCAATTCATCAGGAACTTTACTCAAACCCTTTTCAACATAGAACGTTTGAAGGTTTTTCAAGTTAGATAACTCTTTAGGGAATGATAAATCTAAAGGTTCGTTTGAAGAGTTTGTGAAATCAATCCTTTCAGTACCAGGGTCAATGTTCTTAAACAAATCATCCCAACCATACAAGGCAACATACTTAGATGAAGAATCTCTTGGGTAATCAACAACCAATTCTTTACCAGATTTGGCATCTTTAGATAAACCTTTAGCGAATTCATGTTTGAAGTAAGGTTTTAATTCCTTCATTGGACCATTTAATAATTGAACTAAGTCAACGCTACGGTCATGAACATCCATAAATTGATTAGATGGGAAGTGGAACTGATATCTTTCAGCCGGAAGACCTGATACTTGACCTACCTTTCCACCTGACTCGTTAGGGATAACAACATATAAAGGACCATCTTTAATGTAACGGTCAAACCAACTTAAACCAGGCGCTGATGTACACCATCTTGTTTCACCTTTACTTGGTTCCAACTGGTTACCACCATAGAAACAAGCCGCGTCTTTACCCAACTGACCTTTATCTTCAACCTTAGCAATTGTCCAATTAGGACCACGGAATACAATTTCCCCACCTGGATGCTCATAAGTTTGAGATGCCAATTTCTTTTCTTCTTTAGATGCTTTGGTTTTCTCCATTGAGAAATCTTTAACCAAGTCATAAAGTTTTTCAGGTGTTAACTTATTGATATCTCTTAATTCTGAAGGTATTTTACCCTTATGTCTGTCAAACTTTTGTAAGTCAGCGGTGATTTTATAAAGGTCCTCCATGAATTGAGCTCTCATAATTTTAGCAGCATTTGCCGCCATTTTATCAGATAAATCACGGAATTGTCCTTCTTCATCTTTTGGACGTTGGTTAAGGTAAGTTTTGATTATCCATTGAGCATATGGTCCAACTTTTTTGACAACAGAAAAGTCACCATCAAAATTATCTATGTCAACACCTTCAGCAACTTTAGTCTGTGGGTCAGCCACAACCAATGCAAATAACTCCTCAGGAGTTAATAAGGGTTTTTTACCCTTTTCGGCTTTAGTAAGCTTGTCCGCCAAGACATCCATTCTTGATTGTTCAACAATAACCGTCTTCAATAAATCTTGAAATCTCATTTCTTTACCTTTTGTCATATAAATATCTATAAATTGTGGTTTTTTTAATAATTCATTATTAAAAGTTCTTGACCCATGTTCTGTGTCTTACCCTTGGTCGCTGAAGCCGCCTTAGCAAACTCCTTCATTTCCCATGTGTAAGTTTCTTTTGGATACCACAAAGATAGTAAATCAAAGTCATAATATGAAAGAGAAAATTTTCCACTTATTGATATTAACTTGTCCGCAAGTCTCTTGTGGTCATCAACATCAAAGTCGTGATTAGAATAATAGTTCTCTGTTTTCCAGTATGGAGGGTCCACATAGAAGTATGTAGTAGGACTATCAAACTCATCAATTACATCACCAAAGTCCCCCAATCTGAAATGTGATATTCTATTGAAATGTTCAACCCAATCAGGTTTTGATAACTTATCCCTGAATGTCAAGAACTTTGATTTGTACTTACCCTTTAGGTCAATGAACCCTGATGTCTCAGGTCGTGAACCACTGAAGATTGATGTAAGGATGTAAGCGTACTTAGCCGCTACATCATAATCAGGGTAGTTAATTGTAAACCCTGTGGCAAACAACTCTTTCTGAAACAAATCAAACTGTTCTTTATAGATATTCGGAGTGTTTTCAACACCCCTTTCCTGACATGGAATACTATTCACTGCGTTCAATAGAACTGAGGGGTTCTGAAGACACAAGAATAGGTTGTAGTTCAATGGGTTGAAGTCATTGTATACCACTCGTTTAAGATTTGGGTACTTACTCAAATCCATATTGAAGAAACACCAAAACATTCCACCGAATGTCTCCACATATGTTTCCATATCGGTTGGATAGTAATCCTTAATCCATTTACCGATTTTTGATTTTCCGCCTATGTAACTTAACATACTGCAAATATAATAAAGTTTTGTCTAAAAAGCAAATGTTTACAACAAATATTTATTGTAATATATTCAAACTATGGGATGTAAAACTTGTAAAGAAAAAGGTCAAAGTAAAATTAATTGGATGATGATATTGTCTGTTGAAATATTCATCGTATCAATCTACGGTCACATTGAACTTTTTAAATTTCTTTCTTCTCTCTTTTAAATCTAACTGTATTTTTAATATACATATCCCCAATCCTTTCACGTCTATACCCTTTGTTCTTCACCCTCATTGGTGTTGATGTATCAAACGTTTCAGGGTACTTAATTGATATTTTACCATCGGGGTGTGGTATTTCTACACTATCACTCTCAAGTCCCTGTAAATCAACGATATTATGGTATATAAGGTCATCACCTAACTTTTCCCAATTGGCGTCTTTAACCATAGTAACTTTAAGTAATAAGTTACCATAGACACCATTGTGGAAGTCACCACCACCATCAACTCTATAATATTCACCATCATCAATTCCATGTGTTAGGTTAATCTTCAAGTTTTTAAACTCACCTGTGGTTGACTTTCCATTACAACTATAACACGCTTTTAATAACATTGTTCCTTTACCTTGACACAATGGACATGTTTGTCTAAGAATTTGTTGGAATGGTCCTCCACCAACTTGTTGTACAATTTGTCCACTACCGTGACAATTGGTACAGGTTGCTCTTTCACCACCAGTTCCACTACAAGGTTCACAACCAATCTCTCTACGGTAGTTAATATCTTTTTGAACCCCCAAGAAAGACTCAATTGGTGTAACATCAATGTTAATAATCTTTTCAGGAGCACTTGGTCTTCTTTGTTGTCCATTAAATGGGTTTCTATTAAAACCCATTTGATTTAAGAAGTCCTCAAATCCCATTCCACCAGGTCCACCACCCCCACCAAACATGTTTGACATTGGGTTGTCATACTTTTGTTTTTTATCAGGATTACTCAATGTGTCGTAAGCCTCAGCAATTTCTTTGAATCTCTCAGCACCTTCAGGGTTTACATCTGGGTGAAATTGTTTACTTAATTTCCTATATGCTTTTTTGATTTCATCAGGAGATGCATCTTTATTAACACCTAATATACCGTAATAATCTTTCATGAACTATCTTGTTGTTTTGTTTAAAAATAAGTCAAAGAAAAGGATAATCAATAAATTTATGACTTCCAAAAAAGCATCCGACTTTTATAAAAATTTATTGGATGAAAACCAAGATGTAATTTTTGACACTAAAACACAAAATGGTAAACCAGTTAAGTACGAATTGGCATTACTTGAAAAGAAAGGTAATCAATTATTTCCTATCTACACCAAAGATGAATACGGTAGGAATGTTAAATTGGAGTTTGATGATGATGATTTTAATATCATTAAGATTTCAGACTACAGAGAACCTGAACTCATTCACGATTACCAAACAAAAAATAAAATTAATGTGAATACATTCTTGGGTAAGTACTTGTCTAAACAAGGTGTTAAGATGATATCTAAATTGAATAATAAGATTATTGTTCAGAATGAAGAAGAGATTAATTTGTTTGTTCTTAAATCTGACAATGACGCATTACGATTCATTGAAAGTTTAACTGAAAGATTTGTTAAATTAAAAAGGGGTGACTGTATGTTTGTCAATGACTCATCAGCACCCCAAAAGAAATATTTGTATAAATTACTTGAAGAAAAAGGTTTCAATAAAGATTTCCTTTATAGGAAGGAAACCACTTATTCTTCAGCTGGCATTTTCATGTAAATGAATTCCACCCCTGAAATATCAATTTTAAACTTGTCACAGTTCTTGTCAACCCCTTTGTAAAAGTTTAAGGTTGCGTTAAACTCATCCTTATCTAATTCTAATATTACGGTGGCTCTACCACGATAAATTAAAAGTAATGCATCAGCAATTTCAGCTAAATCACTTAGAACCCCAAACTCTTTTTTATCCTCTGCCATAGTGTATATGTTTTTACTTCAATTATGTCTTCTTTTTTAAGACCTTTTATTGAGTTAATCATTTGTTGTTTGTAGTTGTCAACAAATGCCTTGTCTTTGGCTTGTTCTTTTCTTAGCCAATCATTATCAAACCTCTGATTCTTGCTCATCTTTCAATAAATGTTCTACGTCATCCATATCATCATGTTCAAGATTAATCTTCAATCCTTTTAGTTCATCTAAACTTGATGCTTTAAAGATTTCTTTTAACTCCATAACTTTGGCCTTAAGTAATCTTTCTTTTTCTTCTCTTTCAAGGTTGTGGTTGATAAGTTCAGCGATAACTTCAATCATATGATTAAAATCATCATTTAATTGACTAACAAAGATTAAAAAATAACCTTCACCAGTAAATTTTTCATTTTGCTCAACCTGTGCTTTCTGTAAAATTTCATTTGGAAAATCCCAAGTCTTTGGGAAAATCAATTCAACACTAACATAAGTTTTCAGTTTTCTTATGCCGTGGAAATATGGGAATAAATATTGTAATACTTCTTGGAATGTCATGATAAAATGTATGTGATAAAATACGATAATGCAATGGCGTTAATTAAGCGTTCCTTGTCAGTCATTACAAACTTAGTTGGGACTGACAAGGCTGACGCGAAATTAGTTGCTGTTCTCAAAATGATTAAAAGTGAGAACACAAATAGAAATAATAATATAGGACCTATATTAATCATTCTGTTTTTTGTTTTCAAGGATTTCACCTCTTAGTTGTTGCAAAAGTGCTTTCATATCTTGAGAAAGTTTACGAGCTCTTGTACCCGCACTTTTGTTACCTTTGAAGAATTTTGTAGTATCTACCGAAAGTTCTTCCATCAATACTTTAAGTTGTTCTAATGTTTCCATGTTTTTTAAATTTAATTAAATCATAATTTTTTATTGCTGGTAGTAAATAAAATAAAGGTTTTTTTATATTAAGTTTTTATTTAAAATCTTATAAATGTCTGTTACCATATCCAAATCTGATTTGGTATAAACTTTTTTTTCATCAAACAAGTCATCAAAAAATACATAAATGTTATCAGATATGTTTTTATTATCAGGATTATAAAACAGGTCCTCATAAAATTTTTGGTAATACTCTTTATGTTCACCATCCTTTTTAAACTTAATATTTTCTTTAGCAAAATTTTCCACCGTCTTGGACCAACACCAATCAAAGTGTGAATTTTTTTCTTCTTGGGATAATAAAACTCTGGTTTCAGTTGCGTCTTCAGGTTCATTACCCAAATAGGTTTCTTTTATTAAAGAATCCAAACTATACGTGAAGTCCGCAAACAATTCACGTTTTTCATAAATCATATTATTCATGTTGAACCAAACTTCAACATCTTCCCGACTTACAGGCTTCATCATCCAAGAATAAAAATTCTCCATAGAAAGGTATCTATGGAGAATATAAGTGTAATCTTTATTAAATGTATATTATTGAGTTTTTTTCTTGTAACCCAAAAGATGTTTCATTTTGTCCATCTCTTCGTTAATCAACTTACTCTTTTTGTCTTCAGACTCACCAAGTTTTTTAAACATACTATCCAAAGTATTATTGTGAGTTTCTTCACCCGCTTGGTCAACTGGTTGAGGTACTCTGTTATAAGACCTATTCTTTTCTGCTCCGTACAAGTTTTTCTTTCTCTTAGCGTTAATCTTCTTACCTAAACCTGTATCAATAGCGTTTCCACCAGCACCGTTTCCTGTCTTAGAAGAACCTTCAATGTTTGCTTCTAACCATTCTTCATTTGGTTTAATTTCATCATATTGCAAGTTTTCCATACCAGGTGAATATGCAAAGTTTTCAATGTATTCTTCAACAGCACTTGAAGGTGTGTAAGCCTTCTTAGCCATTTTAGCCAACTCTCCATTACCTTTTGGAAATTGTGTTGGGTTCATATCATATTTACCTTTAGAAGCATCTTTTAAATAAGTCTGCATTTTTTTAGTAACAGATTTGATATAATCATCATTTTCAGTTTTTGATGATTTCAACGATTTGTTAGTTACGGGAACCGTAGTCTGTTCATTAACTATTTTTTCAATTAAATCAATAAGTTCATCTTCAGTAAGTTGAACTGATTCTTTTACCGAATATGTTTTACCATCAACCTCAAAAGATTTTTCACCATGTTTTTTAGCATCTGCTAAAGCTCCTGAAAAAGCATTACCCTCTTCAACATCTTCTTCACTAAATTCTTTAGATACTTTTCTTTCGTATTTGTCACCAACATTTTTTACTTTGTGTGGTGTTTTAATTTGTTTTTCGTAGTCAGCATTTGGTAACATATCATCATAACTTAAATCATCATCAGTTGCTGTATCACCAAATGAATATTCATTCATATCTTCTTTAACAAATTTAGTACCTCTATATAAAGGTTCGTCCTTTGATAATTTATTTGCTGCTTCCCATCCCTGTCCATCACTTTCTTCATCCCATCCTTCTCCCATATCACCAGAAACAATTTCACCATGTTCAAAACCAGCAGGTGTTCTTGGTTTTTCTTTCTTGTCTCTTAATTTTTTAAAATCGGCAGCAGTTATTTTACCTTTTGGTTCTGCAACATCAATTTTTTTCTGACCACCATGAAGTGATTCTGTCGCTAATGTTAAAATATCGTCAGCCTTTAAGTTGATAGCCTCACTAAGAACTTTAGATACTATATCATCAATATGTTTTTCAACGTTTTTCATTTTTTTTGTTTTATCTATAAATACTTTATTTTTGTCTTTTAATCATCATTTCCTCTAATTCATGTTGAATTATTGCCTTGATGACATTTTCATTAATACCCATCTTTTTAGACAAATTTTGGATGGATTGTTTTACAAGTTTATTCTCATAGAGTTTTAAAGAGTTAATATCACCTTGATTACAATATGGAAACTTTTGGCATTTCTTTTTTATTTGTACAAATTTACCACCAGGGATTTGAGTTTTAGCAGCACCTCTCCAATTCTTTTTGTTTGGTGCCACCCAACCTGGTGTTGAGTATTGTCCTGATGATGATGCTCCTGTTGCTTCAGTTGTTTCACCACCTTCTACACTTTCCTGTACTTTAGTAACAGGGTCTTTTGGGGTCGCGAGAGAGAATAAAGGTGCTGAGTATTGTCCTGAAGATGCCGAGCTAGTGGCTTCAATAGCTTCTTTTTTCTTTTTTCCTTGACAATGAGCCTTTTGACTAAATCCTTTTGGATTAGTACAATCAATACTGTCTTTATATTTTTTACTCCATTTTTCTTTAACCTCTTCCCCTTCAGTTTTTACAGCATTTTTAAATTTCCCAATTTCAATTGCCGTATTATTTGTTGGGTCTTGAACTCTTCTTAATGAAGTTTCCACATTTTTTACTAAATTATCAGTCATTGTTCCCATTATGCGTTTCTTAATCTACCTTGCCACATACTTCTTTGTTGGTACATCATACCATAAAATTCTGTGAACATTTTTATGACCAAATCTTTAATTTCTTTTTCGGTCTTACCTCTTTTCATATCTTTAATAACCATATCTAACAATTTTTCTTCAAATTGTTTAACAGTATTTGTACCAATAAAATCTTTGATTTCTTTTCTAACCAAAGTTTCAATCTCTCTTTTTTCTGCTGTAGATAGTGCCATGTGTATATAAATATCTTATAAGAACAATATTGATGCTACAATACCTAAAATACCACTTCCAATTGAAAGTAATTTTAATCTTTTTTGTCTACCAACTTCTTTTTTATAAAAGTCAGCCCTGTTAGAATGTTCTGTAACAATTTTATCTTTTTGAATGATGTTATCATTTAACAAAGAAATTTCTTTATTTTTATTTAAAATAATAGTGTCTTTCTGCAAATTAATAATCTCTAACCAAGAAATTGAATCCCTTGATATTTTAAGTTGATTATAACAATAATCATATTCAACTTTTAATTTAAGTGCATTTTTTAATGTACTACATGGAACAATACAATTGTCATTTGAAGGTGTTTGAGAATGCACTAATGATGTCATCATCAGACATATCATTAATAATATCCAATTCTTCTTTATACTTTTTTTCATAAAATTTTGATTTTTCATTTAATTTTGTTAATCGGTTTGATAACTCACCAATTTTACTTTGTCTTTTGTCATTGTCTAATTGTAATGAATCACAAAGTTTATTATTTTTTTCTACAATAAGACTTAACGAATCAATTTTTTTTTGAAACGCATTTTCATCAAATTTTGATGGTACTTCTTTGTTAGATATAATTAAAGTTCCAATTAATACAACAATAATTACAATCCAAACAATTTCTCTATTTTTCATTTTATTCTTCATTAGTTTGTGTTTTCTTTCTAACACCCAATACCTTTGCCCACTTAGTTCTAAACTTTTGATAGAAAGATTTAAGTTTTGTGATAAAATCTAAAAACTCATCATCAACTCTACTCATAGTACCATTAATGTATACACCATTATTTTCACCAATTGAATAGAAAAATTCTAAATCTTGGTCAATCACTTTACCACTCCATTCAACTGAATCAGGATAAATATTTATAGGGTAAAAGTCTACCATCTCAGAAACTTCATTAACAAACTCATCCATTGTTTCTTGGAAAGCTCTTTTTTCTTCTGTGGTAATTTCTAAGTCACCTTTTGACTTACCGTGCATAACTAACACACCACCTGAAACACGATAGGCTTGTTGTTTATCTTCTTTTGGATTAGCAGACATTTCAAGTTCTTCTTCGGTATCCGCGGCCAAATTTGGTCTTGGACTTCCCATTGAATTGTTTGCAGTTTCATATCCTTCAGTACCTTGTTCTGTAAGTAATCCACTTTTCTTTAAAGTACTTCTAACCTCATTTAAAAGGGTGTCATCACCCCTCATTGCTCTTGACGATTCTAAGAGTTTTTTTATTTCATCATACGAGTTGCTCATTTTTAATATATGTTGTAAATTTTTCAAAATTAAATGCCGGACTTACATCGGTATATATTACGTCAAAGTTACTTTTGGATACAATCCCACCTAACTTATCTACGTTATCTATCTTTGTATTATGACCAATACATTTTTTTTCTATTTTATGTTCTGTTACTAATTTTATACAAAGTTCAGCAGCGGATTGCATTTGAATCTCTGTGTAAGGTTCCCACAAAAAGTAATCTCTCCATTTCTTTTCGTAAGCACTTCCTTTATAAATATTGCCAATCCAGTTAGTGTAATAATCTTTTAGTGGAACTTTTTCCAACCAACCAAGATTTTCAAAAGAAACTATAATTGAATTTCTATTAATGTTTGGTTCAGTAAAATAATTTGAATAGGTTTCATCAGGAAGAGTCTGAATCACATTCCCGTCTTTCGTCACAATGTAATGTGGAACTCGTTTGAACTTACCGTTCATTCTATACTTAAGGGACGTTAAGTATTCCTCAACGTCCCTTCCAGTATTTGTTAAAATAATTTGTTTTTTCTTTTTCTGTTTACCAGAAATATTTGGTGAAAGTCTTTCAACCTTGTTAAACATTTTTTGTATAACTTAACCTTTTAATCTTTTCTTGAGTTTCTTCAGGTAATCCTGTCAATATTGTTGATTCTTCATCTACCACAATTTCTTCATCATCAACGAAATATTTTGTAGTTTCTTGTGTTTCAACAGGTTCCTCAATTTTAGATTTTTCCTCAAGATTTTTTAACGCTTCTTCTAAACGTACCAAGTCTTCAGGTGTTGGGTTTATTTTTTCTTCAATTTGTTCAGCTTCTATTATACCAGCCTTTTTACTTAACTCAATTAATTCTTCTTCTGTTAAAACCACAGGTTCATTTACAGTATCACTTACAGTATCACTTACAGGGTCAATGACATCTTCTTTTGTTTGAAGTTTTGAAGAGTATACAATTAACATATGTGCAAATGTCAAAGAAATAAAGGGTATAAGTCCACCAGTGATGAATGCCAATATTCTACGGTGAGCAATAACATCAGTTGGGTCAACACCAATTGGTTCAAGTAATCCTGATATCATATCCACCCAATCTTTAAAGTCTTGTGAGTTGACATTGATATATGAATAGGAATAAAAAAAGTTACCTATAAATTGAATGAATGTAACAATACCAAACGGAATATAAATGAACTTACCGAATTTTGCAGATACACCAGCAAGTGCCGCAAGTGCTGCAATCTCCACCGCTACTGACAAGTAGATTGCCCAACTCAAAGGATTTGCCAATGAGTATAAAGTTGTAACGTGAGATATTGAAACGAAAGCAACTAATAAAATTGGAATTAAGAAACTACCAACAATAATATTGTTTAAGTTTGATTGTAACCACTTTTTCATTTTATTTGTTTAATTTTTCAATTTCTTTATCAATTTCACTTTGTCTTTGTACATCCAACATTTTTCTGTCGGTAGCCTGAATCATTCTTTTTTCTGATTTCAAACCTTCAATTTGTAAATCTTTTTTAGTTGGTAGGTTTTTTAAAACCTCTCTTTGAGATTCAACCTCTTTTCTCAATTTAGTTACTTCTGAGTTAGTACCACATCCTTTTAACAATAATAAAAGGAACAAAACAACCAAGATTTGTTGTTGGTATTTTTTTAATGTTTCTAAAAATTTCATAGTTTTTTTATTTTATATGTTAATTATAAATATCAATTACATGTATTCAAACAACTCGGCACTCTCATTACGAAGTTTTCGTAATGCTTTTTCCTTAATTTGACGTACTCTTTCTTTAGTCAAGTTGAAGTCATTACCAATATCTTCAAGGGTTCTTGTCTGACCTGAGATACCAAAGTAATCCTCCACAATCGCTCTCTCACGCTCATCCAAGATTCTCATAATACCAGTCAACTTTTCCTTTAAGACATCTTTAGAGTTGAATACTTCGTCAGGCATTGATGCGTTTTGGTCCGCAATCATATCCAACAATGTATCACCTTCCTCGTTAATTTGTTTGTCCAAATCTACGATAGATGGTAGAGATGTAAACTTATCTGATAATTCACCCCCATTACGGTCAACCAACTTTTTCTCCTTGAATAATTCTTGTACCACGTTTACTGGTAGACGGATTGTACGGGCGTTTTCGTTCAAAGACTGTAGGATAGACTGACGAATCCACCACACAGCGTATGATATGAAACGAAGTTTCTTGGTCCAATCAAAGTTGTTGATTGCCTTTAAAAGACCAACGTTACCCTCAGCCACCAAGTCAGACAATTCAAGACCTTGGTTTTGGTATTGTTTGGCAACCGTGATAACAAATCGTAGGTTACCTTCCAACAACTCCTTATAAATTCGTTGACGTTCTCTTTCAGATATATTGTCACTGCAGATAAGTTCAGACAATTCACGTTCACGCTCAACGGTCATCACCTTGAGTTTACGGATGTCTTTTAAATAACTTGAAATCTCTTCTTGGTTAATCGGAATCTGTAGGTTCTTATCTTTCATAGTTCTTAGTTGTAGTTGTTAAGTATTGCTTTTTCTTGAATCGTCAACGAAGATACGCCTTTTTGGTGGATTTTTTCTAATATCTCATCCAAAGATGGTTCTTCCTGTTTAATCAAATACTTTTCTTTCAATAGTTGTACCAAATCATCATCCATATCATCATCATCTTCGTCATCACCATAGTCAAATTCAAAATTAAATTTAATTCCGTCTGTATTGTCAATATTTTTTTCAAAAACACTTAAATCAAATAAATGTTTAGCATCAACATCATTAAAATTTAACGCCATTTTGTCAGGGAATTCCTGTAACATGTAAAAAAAGTTATATTCTTTACATAATTCACCCATAAAAAGTTTTAATTCATCATATGGCAAATCCGAATCAAAGTGGATTACCATTGAGTTCATAATGAAAAGATATTTTAAATGTTCGTTGTGTATTGGTGTTAATGATAACGCAAAATTGTCAAGTTCTTCTTTTGAATCAATATCAACACCCATTAAAAAAGTTATATATCTCATATGTTGTAGGATTATTATTCAAAGATAAGATATTTATTTGAAAAACCAAACTCACATGTCAAATATAGTTCGTTTAACAGAAACACAATTGAAAGACTTAATTAAGTCTATTGTTGCTGAAGCCAAAGATGATGATAACTTCATCCAAAAAGCCGTTGCTAAATCAGAAAAAAAAGGAACCAAAGGTAAATTTGGTGAATGGTGTAAAGACCATGGCTTCGGTGAAGAAGTATCAATGAAATGTATTAACAAGGCCATGAAATCAGAAGATAGTGGTGTTGTTAAAATGGCCAACTTCGCAAAAAATATTGGTGGCTATAAAGGCGCTAAACATTAATTTATGAAAAAAGTAACCCTATCAGAAGGTGACCTGAAAGACTTAATCAGTAAATCACTCAAAAAAAATCTATTAGAATCGGACTTTTCCGTTGAACCTAATGTTCCTGAAACAAAAAGAGAAACAGGTTTAAAAAATGTATTTGGAAGTTATTCCTCTGAAATACCAAATGATGTAGTTAGATACATGAGAAAAAATCCAAAACTCATAATTAAAAGACTTATGGAACTTTATGGTGATAGTTTCTTTGATTATGTTGGAGATGTGTCAAATGAACTAAGAAACGAAGAATAAAATAAAAACCCCCAACATAAGAAGGGGGTTTTTTTTATTGTGACACTTTAGAGATATTGTCTGATTTTGTAATTCTAACCATATTATCGGCCCAATTACTTATCAAGGGATTATGTGATATTACAAATATCTTTTCAAAATATTCTTTAATCTTTGTAAAAAAATCTCCAACCATTTCAAGGTTATCATTTGATATTTTTCCAAAAACTTCGTCCATAACTATTATATTTGGTTTTGGTAATGAACAAATCTTAGACAACACGGCTCTTAAGGCCAATGATGCAATTGTCTTTTCATAACCTGACCCTGATACCATCAGTTTTTCAATGCCGGTAGAGTTATCAATCATCACAAATTCCACTTCATTTTTATCAGAGATACGAACTTCTAATTTGAAGTAGGCGCTGTCCTGAAGTAATCTTTGTAATTCAGAATTGATTAGGGGCATCATTGTCTTCATAATCATCTTGGTAATACCGTTCTTTCCAAATACTTCCAAGTAAATCTTATATAGACGTTCACGTTCAAATTCTTGTGCAATTTTTAAGATTGTTTCATTATTCTTTTCAATCTTCTTATTCAATGTTTCAATTTGAGTGATGTTACCACCTTTTTCTCTTTCTAACTTTGATTGTTCACCAGTCAATTCATTCAATCGTAAGGTTGCTCTTGTAAGAGTTTCTTCAATCTTTTTATTTTCTTCAATTTTGGTTTGTTGTTGAAAATATCTTTCTTGGATACTCTTTTGTTGTCCAATCTTAATATCAAATGATTCTATGGCAACTTCAATCTTTTCTTTGATGAGTTTGTTTCTCTCATATTCATCAAAGTCTTTCTTTAATTGTACAAACCCTTTTTCTTTTTCTGTTAACTCGGCAAGTTCTTTACCAAGTTCAGAACTCTTGGTTCTTAATCCATCAAGTTCGGCAAGTTTTGATGCCGTGATGGCTGCGTTCATCAAATCAATACCACAGT